>Ga0310121_10000001_pt1 | contig 291606 bp, 242 predicted proteins | sample CB27_Tmax_986_MG_FD_203504 | JGI IMG/M metagenome (GOLD analysis project Ga0310121, IMG submission 203504) | Marine microbial communities from Western Arctic Ocean, Canada - CB27_Tmax_986 | ecosystem: Environmental > Aquatic > Marine > Oceanic | place: Canada: Western Arctic Ocean | collected... | reverse complement strand
CGCTACACGGCGCGCTCAGGCACCTGCCAGGAACAGATCACGTGTAAAGTTCATCAGGAACTCCGGACCATCAGGCGTGATATGGCACACGTCGCCCAACGGTACGAACATTTTTCCGCTCCCGGGCAGAGTAAAGACCGAATGAACGACCACCGTGGTACCAGCCTCGACCTGCTGCTCATTCGTGTCGTTCAGGGGAACCGGCTGTTCACTGTAATCGAGCCCAATGCCATGGCCGTAACGGGATCCGGGCATGTCGAATTGGTAACGAGCCCCCACATCGCGGATGGTGGCACCCACGTCTCCAATCCTGGCACCCGGCTTGAGTTGCGCAAGACCGGCGTCCTGAGCCTCGCGCGCAATGGCATAAAGATCGGATAACTCCTGGCAGGGTTTTCCCAACGTGCCCGTACGTTGCCCGTGACACCAGTAACCCTTGTAAACCACGTAAGAACAGGAAGCCATCAGGTCGCCCTCCTGCAACACCCGCTCGTGCGGTTTCAGATCCAACCGCGTGTCGCACCAGGCGGGCGACGGCCCGGAGGCCATCCAGTACTTAGCGTGGTCAGCGCCTTCACGTCGCACGGCACGTTCCATCTCGGCAATCACCTCGATCCCACGCATGCCCGGACGGGCCACCTGCAGCATTGTCTCGAACCCCAGGTCACTCAGCGCGGCCGACTTGCGCATCAATTGCACTTCAGCGGGTGTTTTCACCGCACGAATCTGGCCCACGATGTCATCAATGTTCCGCAGTTGGCTACCGAACCCCTTGCGCAGCGATTCAAAAAACGGTACCGACATGGCACCCAACCCGACGATGCCGACATCCTTTCCAGTCGCTCCCGCTTCGTCGAGGATGGCCATCGTTTCGGCCACAAAGTCGCGCGGGCCGCCACTGTCTCCCTTGCGATGTGCGGCAATCGAGTTAGGATCCACCGGCTGGACCAGTCTCAGGTCCTGTAGAGGACTGACCTCGGCAATCTGTTCGAGCATGAAATCCATGCCGGTCAGCAACAGGGTTGTCGGGCCCACGACCGGCACAACCACTACCGAGTCCACGATCCGATCGTAGTTGGCCCAACCGGACAAGTACGCCACGTGCCCGGTCTGCGTCCACTTATGTTCCGCCGGCGGCGAAAAAGCCAGTAGAGCACCCAGGTCATTTTCGCGCAGGAACGCCTGCACGCGCTCATGCCGAAGGTTGAACTCTTCCGCCGCAATCGGTAACTCCGTCATATGACCCACCTGACCTTTTCAATAGGATACAGCATCGCGCAAGCCAGTCGCTCCAAGGGCAAACCTGAGTAGAGGATCCTGTTCATTCGTGTTGTGTGAATGCGATTCAGGAAAACACGGACTCTGCATGTCGCCACACCTGAAATCGCCGGCGAAACCACCCCAAAAAAGCGAATCCACGGCTGAAGGCTTCTTTTTTATCACCTATCCATCGCCTGCCTGCAAGGCTCGCAGTCCGGTCGAGAAGGTCTTCGTCCAGTACCCACTTTCCCACCAACTCCACTTAACACCACTTTGAGGAGGCGATGTGAATCTTTTCGATGGTCGGATGATTTACATGTTGCCACGCCGTTTTCGCCAGGCCATCGACGGCGTTCATCGCGGGGCAAAGCATTATTCGTCGAGCGGTACAAACGGGATCGTGTCGAGTCTTACAACGCTTGTTCTGAAATCCTGCTCCTGTAACTCGATCACCCGGAATCCCGGTGGAAGCAAATCAAAACGTATCTGTTCGGTTTGCGGCACAAATTGAAACGCAGCCGATGGGGTACTGTAAAAGGGAACTCCGGCAAACGTGCCCTCGAAGACTTGATGGATGTGGCCACAGAACATCCCCCGCACCCCTTCATGACTCCTCAGAAGATTTTCCAGGGACTCCGAATTGGACAAGCCGATTCTGTCGAGCCATTCGCTCTGCACAGACATGGGATGATGGTGCAGAAAGATCAGCGTGGGACGACCCGGGGTTTCTGACAGCCAGGTTTGCAACCGGTCAAGGGTCTGCTGACTGAGTTCACCCCGACCTTCATCAGGCACCTGGGAATCCAGTCCGATCAACTGCCAATCACCTATTTCGTCACGGAACCAGATATCCTCGTCTGCTTGCCCCGGCACCTGGTGAAAGACTTGGCGCATCCTGCCCCGATCGTCGTGATTTCCTGGAATCAGCAGGGATCGTTCCGACCAATCCTCCAGAAGATCTTTCAGCAGTTGGTATCCGGCCACCGTGTGCTCCTGGCTGAGATCGCCTGAAAATACGACACGTGCCGGATCAACAACTTCCCGTCGGGCTTTCTGCAGCACTTGTTGCAAACTTTGTGCAACAGTCACGCCTCGAAGTTTGCCGTCGGGAAGACTGAGTAGATGAGGATCTGAAATTTGCAAAATCTTTGTCATCGAGGTTCCCTTGAATCAAAAACGGGGTGCCCGCCGCCACCTGTCGACCCGTGAGGTTGCCAGCCTATCAGTTGGAGCATAGATGAGAAGTTCGCTTTTCGACAATCCCCCACCTGTACTACCAACAAAAACCACCGGGGCAACTGGACAAACAATTGCGACGCCGCATCATTAGGATTAAAATTTCCTTATGGCATGTCCACCACATGGAACGCGGGAAAACCTAGTGAGTTTCCAAAACATGTTAACGCGTCCGCTCCTATTGCTGGTCACCTGGGTGGGTCTCACAACTGACCCGGAAACAACGGCCCATCATCGCGGCTGACTGGCTAGACAAAATGCAACGGCCTCGCGCAACACCAACAATTCACCACGAACCCTGTAGCACGGATGGTCACATCGATGAAGAGTAGTTCCAGACGACAATTTCTGCAGCAGACATCTGCCGGCACCTTGTCCCTATTGGTGGCGAATCGCTGCGTGGCACGCCCGCAACATCGTCCAAAAGTCGCGGCGGTGTTCACTTCGTTTTACGATCGCTCCCATGCCCACGTGATCCTGGAAAATTTTCTTGAGCCATACATCTTCAATGGAAAACGCGTGGAACCACCTGTGGAAGTGGTGTCGTTTTATGCTGACCAGTTCCCCTCGGTCGATATGGCCCGTGACGTGGCCGAGACCTATGGGATCCCCCTCTATGGATCGATTCGCGAGGCACTTTGTCTGGGTGGCGATCAGCTGGCCGTCGACGCGGTACTGTCGATTGCCGAACATGGAAATTATCCCCGCAATGAATTCGGGCAAAAGGAGTACCCCCACAAACGATTTTTCGACGAAATCGGGGCCGTGGTCCGCGAGTCGGGGCAGCCGGTGGCGGTCTTTAATGACAAGCACCTGTCGCACCTGTGGAGTGAGGCAAGAGACATGTACACCCAGGCGCAGGAGTTGGGCATTCCCCTGATGGCTGGCAGTTCGGCACCGCTTGCTGAGCGCCAGCCCGCACTCGAACTGCCGGAAAACTGTGAATTTGAAGATGCGGTTGTCATCCACGGCGGTCCAATAGAAGCGTACAGTTTTCACGCTTTCGAACTTTTGTTGTCGATGATCGAGTGCCGGCGAGGCGGCGAAGCAGGAGTCGCTCGCGTGGAATACCTGGAAGGAGATCAACTCCGCCGGGCAGCGGAGGAGGGCCGCTGGTCGCTGGAACTGGCCGAAGCAGCCATGGCCGCTGAACTCGGGTCTCCCTACCCTCCCTGGGAACCGCTGGCCGGAGAACCTATCCATAAAAGCAATGGCGTCCTGGTCACGCACCGGGACTCGCTTCAGACGATCATTCTGCGCACGGCCAACAAGAACGCGATGCGCTGGAATTTCGCCTGCCGACTTCAGGGTGAAACGCAAATCCGGGCCACGAAATGGCATGTGGGACCGTGGAACAATCGTAATCTTTTCAAAGCGCTCTCGTACGCGATCCAACATCATTTCATTCATGGAAAGGCCCCGTACCCGGTCGAAAGAACACTACTGGTGAGCGGAATGCTGGATGCTGCTATGAAATCGAAGCATCACGCGACACCTGTCGACACACCGGACCTGGACATCCCCTACGCTTATCGCGACTTCCGCGCCATGCGAGAGATGGGAGCCAGTTGGCAGATCATCACGGAAGACACCCCGCAACCCCTGGGGATCGATTCGGCCGACCGCTGGCTGCCCCTGGGATCCGGCTGAAACTGCGCGGGGGGAGGCGCACTCCATAGAAGTCCTCCAGGCGCGGCGGTCCCGGATCAAAGCAACTTCACTTGCACACCCGTTCGGAGTAGAACTGTGAAACCAGTCTTGCGGATTGCATCTATCATCAAAGCAAACCACGAGATCTTCACCACTTCATAAATCCCGGTGGCCTGCCGGGTCGTAAACCTCCCGGAAGTCAGCCCCGAAACCATCGAGATGCCATGATGAATGAACGTCCCAACTTTCTTTTAATCGTGACCGATGAACACGCACCAGCGGTTGCAGGTTTTTCGGGAGATCGGATCGTACAAACTCAACACCTGGATCAATTGAGTGCTGACGGGGTCCGTTTTGAAGCCGCCAGCTGTACCAATCCGGCCTGCACCCCCAGTCGCATGAGTATGCTCACGGGCAAAGAACCTCATCGATGTGCGGGCTGGAGCAATCACTGGATCATTTTCCCCGAGCATGTCACCTGGCCACAACATTTTTCCGAACACGGCTACACCACCGGCCTGGTGGGAAAAATGCATTTTGGCGGCAAGGACCAGCTACAAGGCTTTCAACTTCGACCCTACGGAGACATGCGACACGCACTGGGCCATCAACCCGATCCCTTGCACATGTATCCCGGCTACGCCAATCCAGAAAGCGCCGGCATCACCGAAATCCCAGAAAGCCTGCTGCAGGATGTTGTTGTCACCCGGGAATCTCTGGCCCTGGTGCTGGAACACCGGGACAGATCACCTGAAATTCCCTGGTTCGTGTGTGCTTCCTACAGCCGCCCGCATTCACCACTGACCGCTCCCGGACGTTACATCCGGCGTTACATCGACAAGGTGCCTCCTCCGGTGGTCGGACCCGAAGCAAGCGATCAATTGGAACCTTTTGCGCGGCACCTGGAATTCGATTTGACCGACGAGCAACTCACCCGGGCCCGTGAAGCGTACTATGCGTCTGTTGATTTCGTCGACGATTGCATCGGCGAATTACTCGATGGCCTGCAAAAAGCGGGTGCCCTGGAAAACACAATCGTCATTTACACGTCGGATCACGGCGAAATGCTGGGCAGCTACGGCTGCTGGGGAAAGTGTTTATATTACGAGCCGTCGATCGGTGTGCCGCTCGTGCTCAACGGCCCGGGGCTGGGCGCAGGCCGCTCAATCGCGCACCCCATCTCTCTAATGGATCTCTATCCCACGACGTGCGGCCTGGCAGGGATTCCAGTTCCGGAAGACCTGGATGGCGTCGACTTCAGCAGTTGGTTAGGCAACCCGGGATCCACACAGCCACCCCGTGCATTTACGCCCAGCGCATTTTATCGTTATGGTGTCCGCATCGAAGAAGGGGCAACTCCGGAGGACACACCCTGCGCGGCCTGGCGGTGCATTCGCGAAACAGACTGGAAGTACGTTGAAGTCGAACAGGGCCCTGCCCTGCTTTTCGATTTGGTCAACGATCCACACGAAACAACCAACCTGGCTACCAATGGGAAGCACAGAGAACGCTGTCAACGGATGCAGGCAAGCCTTTACACAAATTTCAGCTGGAACGAGGTTCACCAGCAGATAGAACGGGACCGTCAAAGGCTGCCGGAATTGAACTCGGGCCTGCCCCCCGGCACACCCAATCAATACATGCTGGCCAATGGTCGTGTTTTCGACGCGGAGAAGTCGTTGTACGATGCCCGCTGGCTACCGATTCCGCCCGGATGCACCGGCGGTATTATCCCTCAACAATTTGGTTAGCAGCGGTTATTTTTCCGCTAAATTTAGCGACAACAGGAGAGCGGTGTCTGACGCGTTTCCTGCCGTCCATCGATTGACAAGCGTTACGACTTCCTACCCAGCAGGCCATGAACGTCACCCTCCTGTCCGACTGTTCTGTCTCAGAAATCACCAGCAGCCACCCAGGCCTGGGCCAAGTCTGCGCCTATCCGGCCACCGCGGTGCAAAGTGACGGCACGGTGGTCTGTATCTATCGTGCCGGATCCAGTTCCCACAGCTACGACGGTCTGACCGTGAGCCAGGCTTCTCACGATCAGGGCCAAACCTGGTCGGCACCCGTGGTACTTTTTGACGGACGGGATTTCGATCCCCCCCAGTCGATGATTCAACCTGTGATCGTAGCGCCCGCCGACGGATCGTTTTTGGCCATTTCACCGGTCGTGGTCGGCACCGCCACCGCTGCCAACCCGTTGACCAGCCATGAGGGATTCTCCCAACAACGACATTTCTACAAAAACCACAGCTACGACGGGGGCAACGTCTGGACTCCACCGGAACGGGTCGCGCACCTCACGATTCCCAAGTTAGGCTTATCTGGAAAATCGTTCGTGTTACCCAACCAGGAACTCTTCATCAACGCTGCCTATCCGCCGGAGACCGGATCGCGCGTTGCGGCCGCCTGCTTTTCCTCGGACCATGGGAAAACAATTGGTCCGGTCACCGACCTGTTTCAAGACCCGGACCATCTCTGGAACTACGACGAAGCCAACTACACGACCTTCCCGGACGGAACGATTCTGGGCCTCTATTGGACCTGGCACAGTGACGATCACCAGAGAATGGACATTCAAACAACTGCGCCCGTTCACCGCAGCCTGTCGCAAGATAACGGGCGGACCTGGTCCTTGCCGCAACCGACCAACTTGAATGGCCAAGTCTCCTCTCCGCGCGCAATCGACGGCCAGATCGTGCTGGTAGCCAGTAACTATCGAGCCCATCCGGCCGGTATCCGTCTGTGGGTTTCCTACGACCGTGGCAAAACCTTTGATGATCAGAATGTTATTCAGATGTGGGATCCGGAAGCCGAACAGATCACCGCTTGTCCCCTGCAAGCAGAACCTCTGACTTCGGATCACCTCGACAACCGGTCCCTGGACTCTTTTCAATTCGGCCTGCCCGAGTTGCACCTTTTACACGACGGCAGCCTGCTGTTAACCTACTGGGCCAAGCAAAACAACATCGTGCAAGTCCGCTGCTGTCGATTTCGGGTGGACCTGGCTGGAAAACCGTGATTTCTGTTCCCGTTGTATCTTTTTTCCAAACCCATGAGCCGGCCACAAACAATAATGTCCTGAAAGACCGGGGTCACCTCTGATGAATGCCACACCTTCCAACTTGCAATGCCTGGCCTGTCTACTGGTAGGTTGTTCCCTGGCCACTCAGCCTGGACCAACTTCAGGACAACAGCCGTCCCCCGACCCTGAGCAGCAACAACAAACCATTCTCGCAGCCATCAAGGCCAACGGGGGACAAATTCGAACGCTCGAGAATTCAGCGCTGGCGATTCGAATTTACGGTTTCAATGTCCGCGACGAATCACTGACCCATTTAAAAGATCTGGACAACCTGCACACGCTGTACATCGAAAGTCCTAAGCTCACTGACAAAGGACTGGCCGAACTTCGCCAGTTAAAACACCTTCGCAACTTACACCTCAGTCTTTCAACAAACCGTGACGTGACCGATGCCAGCATCGCGCACCTTCAGAACCTGACCAATCTTCGCACGCTGGCCCTGGGATGCCGTAATTTCACTGACGCCGGCATCCGATACCTCCGGGGGCTGCACGACCTCGAAACCCTGTACCTCAATGGTAACGATTTTACAGATGCCAGTCTGGAATCCTTGCGTGGGCTCACCAAACTCAAAAATCTGTACCTCAGTGGTAATCCAATCTCTGACAGGGGCTTGGAGAACTTGGCAAACCTGACCCAGCTACAGACCCTGAACCTACACGCCACCCATGTCAGTGACGCCGGTTTGGCGCACCTGCAAGATTTGAACCAGTTGCAAACGCTGGTGCTCAGTCGAACCCGTGTCTCCGGCCAGGGCCTGAAACATCTTAAGCACCTGGTCAAGCTGCGCACACTCTCCCTTGAACGCACCCGAATCTCTGACCGGGACCTGCAGTCCCTCGAAAAACTGGCCGACCTGCGGAGCTTGTATCTCAGCGACACCAACGTCTCGGACAGCGGCTTGCAATCTCTCCAAGGACTAGCTCAGCTACGTGCTTTATCCCTCAGCAGAACTCGAGTCACAGATGCCGGTCTGCGGCGTCTCGGTCAGCTTACCAATCTCGTCACACTCTACCTCAACGACACGCAAATCACCGACGACGGTTTGCAGTACTTGCAAACGCTCATCCATCTCAAAACACTGCATCTTGACTTCAGCCAGGTGACCGACAACGGCCTACGCGCTCTCCATTTGGCGCTACCCGATCTCGAGGGCTAGTCTCCTCTGCTTCCCCCGCACCTTGTCCCTCATCTGCGCCCGGTAACCAACGAACTCGCCATTCGTTTCTACAAACTCCGGACAAAAGCGGGAAAACAGGCTCTCATTTTCCAGCGTTGTCTGACAAGCCCTTGCCTGGCAACCACTTCAGCAGGCCAAGGAGTCGGCGCGGTTCGGTGTACAGGAACAGGAACAGTCGTATTCTTTGCGGAGCGTATCTACCTCCAAAATCACAACTTTTTTTCATCAAGGCGCAGGATCAAGTCACTGACCTCGTACTTGATAATAGGGGAAGATGAAAACAGGTAGAACGAAAACGTGCACAACTGCAAGCCATGGGTGTTCTACACGTCCCGGTTGACTGGCTCCAAATTTCAGGTTCCTCAGGCACAGACCCCGGCGTGGAAAACTCACAGCAATCACCACTGCCGTGCTCGCCCTCCGCCCTCGCAACACAAACCAACCTTGCGCGGAATTCTGGCGGCGATCGCAGTGGGTGTGATCTTGATGTCGAGACATCTCTGAATCGACCGTCACGACCGACGATTGTCGCAGCTTTTGCTCGCGGACAATTCCTGGCACCACCAACCGTTCACCGGGAAGTCGCTGACAAACTTTCACACTCCTTTTCGACAAGCACTGACCTCTTGTCTTTTTAATGAAGGGAATATGACCTGTTGCTCCGAAATTCAACAGCAGGCTTTGCCATCACCGTTTGCGCGGTCCTTTTTTTCTCAGCCACCGTGTTGGCTTCACCAGCCCAGGTCATTCATTTCAACGATTCGGCCCACTGCGACCCTCTCATGATTCCCACCAACGTCGACGAAATCGGTCACAGGGAAATCTTTCCTGCGGATGAATCCCTGGCTCATGATAGTACGCAAACATTTTTTCCGGTCTGTTCCGCGCATGACGATCCAGACCTTTTCGACGCACTTGTCTACATCACCAATCTGACCCAGCGAGACCTTCGCGAGGTATGGTATGTGGCAGACAAGGAAACCTCCATTTCCAACTGGGACGGTTTTGCTGACGACGTCGGATTTTCCATCCCGCTCCCCTTCGGTCACGAGACATTTCGAATTGACAACCAGGTGTCCGATCCGCTGGGCCAGCATCATCCGCTCATCTCCGAATCCATGCTTACCGACGGTATCTGGCAGGCTGGTGAAACCTGGGAATTCGTCCTGCAGGACTACACCAACACGCTGGGCGCTTCTGCAGACTCGTTCACATCCATTGACGTGGGAACAGCTTCGCTCGACATCGCGGGGATTATTCCTTCCTCGGGAAGCATCATTGCGGTACCCGAACCCGCGTCGATCATTCTATTGGCTTCGTTGCTCATTCCGGCCCTCGCATGGCGCCGACGATAGCAAATTCCAGCTGGACCACCAGCCATCCACCGGGACCGGGCGGTGGAGCGGTTGGCGGGTCCACGCCAGAGGCCGTCAGACATTGAACCAGCAGAGGTAGAGTATTTTTCCCGTGACCAGCATCAAAACCGTGTCTCAGGAACTGCCTGAGGCCTCCGGGGGATCCGACGAACTTCCGTCACAGCTATTGGCAGGCTAAACTGGCCCGTACCGCCCGGGCCCGAGTCCACCGAAGCTGGAGACGACCATGTCCGTAGTCAAGGTTTGTGTTCCCTTATTCTTCCTACTAGTACTCCTAGCGTGTCAGTCTGAGAAGGCCGTCATCCAGGAAGTTGCCGCAAAAAACGAAACAGCTTCTGAGCGTGCCCCTTTGCCAGGGTCAATGGAAGACTGGCCCTGGTGGCGGGGTCCCAATTCCGACAACACGAGTGCAGGGGGGCAGGTGCCAACCGTATGGAGCGAGACGGAAAACGTTCTCTGGAAGGTGGCGATTCCCGGGCAGGGCCACGGCTCCCCGAGCGTGGTTGGAAATCAAATCTTCCTGGCCACAGCCGATGAAGAAGCGCAGGTACAGTCGCTGATATCGTACGAGCGCACAAGCGGCAGGAAACTCTGGGAAAAGGAGATCCATCGGGGGCAATTCGAACGGCTGCACAAGAAAAACTCTCACGCCTCTTCCACCCCCGCCAGCGACGGCGAAAAAGTATTCGTACCCTTTCTGAACAGCGACGGGATCTGGGTGACTGCCGTCAATTTCCAAGGAGAAATCGTATGGCAGCAGAATGCGGGCGCATTCGATTCACAACACGGCTATGGCGCTTCACCCGTACTTTACGAATCCCTCGTGATCGTCAACGGCGACAACCCGGGCGGTGGTTACATGACGGCCCTGGACCGGCAGACCGGAGACATTGTCTGGAGCACCCGGCGCCCGGCGAGCCCAAGTTACGGAACGCCCGTCCTGGCGCATGTCGCCGGCAGACCCCAACTACTGCACAGCGGCTGTAAAACGACTTCAAGTTATGACCCGGCGACCGGCGAATTGCTATGGTCGCTGGAGGGGCCCGCGCAGGTAATGGCCAACACCATGACGTTCGGTGGCAATTTTGTTTTTGCCAGCGGGGGCTACCCGGAAAAAGAATTGTTCTGCATTCGCGCCGACGGTTCCGGAGACATCGTCTGGCAGACAGGGCGCGATGTGACTTACGTTCCTTCCCCCCTGTTCCACCAGGGGAGATTGTATGTCGTCAACGACAGGGGCATTGCCACTTTGTTCGATGCCCACAACGGTGATGTCATCTGGCGGGAACGTCTCGGGGGAGCCTTCAGCGCCTCGCCCACACTGGTGGGGGACCTGCTTTACGTACCCAATGAAGCCGGAACGACTTTTGTCTTAAAAGCAAGTGATCAATTCGAAATCGTGGCCCGCAACGACTTGGGCGACGGAGGTTTTGCCACCCCGGTCATTTGTGGCGGACGTCTCTATCTGCGAACGAGCCATCACCTGTACGCGATCGGCGATGATCCAGCCTGATCCAGTACGACCTCGCAACCACGTCGATTTGCGAGCCGAACCAACATCATTCATGAGGAGTTCCCAACGTGCAACACCTACCATTCCGGAAACGCTTACTCACCGTTAGCCTGGTTCTGACCTGCGGGTTTTCAGGATTAAGCCTGCAGGCAGAGGACCGCACATGGATCCAGTCGACCGCCTACCTGGTGCCACCGGAAACCGCTCCGGACGGCGAAGGATACTTCTCGATCATTGAAGGACATAATCGCAAACTGTACATCGGTACTCACGCCAACGCGGACAACTCCTGGCTGGTCGAATTCGATCCAGCTTCGGAAACCATGGAGGTCGTCGTGGATACCCATGCCGCTATCGGCCACGACATCAAGGGTTTCGGGGCCCAGGCAAAGATTCACACCCGCAATAACGTGGGACGCAGTGGAAAGATTTATTTCGGCACCAAGCAGGGTTATCCCAACGCAACAGAAACTCGCGAGGATTATCCAGGTGGTTACCCCATGGTCTACGACCCGAAAACAGACAAGACCAAAGTCTACCCGATTCCAATCCTGCACCAGGGAATCAACACCATCACGCCCGATGAATCGCGCGGGGTGGCCTATGTGGGAACTTGTTCAGACCATCTCCCGGGCCCCGAAGAGAACTCGGTCTTTCTCGTGCTGGATCTGAAAACAGGGACGTATCGTGAACTGATCGACACCCACCACGTTTACGGTTTCATCGTCGTCGACTGGCTGGGCCGCGCTTACCATCCGCTGGTGGGTGGTGACATCGCCCGCTACAACCCCGATGAGAAAAAGTTGGGCCGTCTGCACCAGACGATTGACGGTCAGCCGCCCACCGCCGAATCGCACCTGGCGGATCCGAATGGTCATCCCATCAACTGGGACATCACACCTGACCGCCGCACGCTTTATTCGCAGCCCATGTCGACGAATTACTTGTACGAGTACGATCTGACAGCGAAAGGCGACACGATACCGGGTCGTAATGTGGGCACCGTGATTCCCGGCGGAACGGGTACCGATTGCCGCGCCATGTGCGTGGGCCCCACGGGAACTGTCTGGTGCGCGATCACCGACAACAAGGACGGCGGCAATCGCCTGCACCTGGTCAGCTATCGCGCCGGTGACAAATCGCCAACCGATCACGGCCTGGTGGCCATTGCTGAACGCAAACCTGATTTCAGCGGCCCCGGTTTCGATGAACTGGACGGCCATTTGACAAGCAAGCGAGTGATCCTGGGTGTCTGCGAGGGGCAGGACGGCTATGTGAACATCCTGGCAATTCAGCCCTACACGGTACTGCGAGTCTCCCCGGATCAACTTCATTGAGTAGCAGGCAACACTTGATTTCGTGCCTGGTGCCAGCAACAGAGGCGGCCCGCCCGTCGGGCGCCGACCTGTTGTCCGTCTTGCCTGTGCGCGTTACACCAATTCGGACAGAGGCTCGCGGTCCAGCAGATAGTGGGGACGACCTTCAAGATCGACAAACTGGGTGCGGGCCGCATCGATGCCCAGATTGTGGTACAGCGTGGCAAAAATCTCGCGAAAATGAACAGGACGATCCGCCGGGTATTCGCCCTTGGAATTACTTGCGCCCAGGACCTGGCCGGTTCGCATCCCCCCCCCCGCAAGCAACGCCGAACCGACATGCGGCCAATGATCGCGGCCCGCATTTTTGTTGATCAACGGCGTGCGACCGAACTCTCCCCAGACGACGACCGAGATGTCGTCGAGCAGCCCACGGACCTCAAGATCTTCGATCAGGGCGGACAGACCGATATCGAGTATCGGAAGGGTGGCCCTGGCCGAGTTGAAATTGTCCGTGTGCCAGTCCCAGTTGTAATCGCCTTGCGTCATCCGGCCGAATGGATAACGAGTACACACCAGCGTCACACAACGCGCACCGGCTTCAATGACCCGGCGAGCAAGAATGAACTGATCCAGATGTGCCTGTCCGCCGCGTTCGGGGGACGCAGCAAGGTCGACACCATAGCGCGAAAGCAGCTTGGCGTCTTCTCTTTCCAAATTGAGCGCTTCTGCAAGTCGTGACGAGGTCAGAACGCCATAGGCTTGCTCGGAAAAAGAGTCCAGGCTGGCCATCACTTCAGGCTGGTCGGCCTTCCTGCGAAACCGATCAAGGCTGGCAAGCAGGCCCCGCCGATTCCCCAAACGATCCAGACTGATTCGGTCCAGGGAAATGTTACTACTCCCCTCCGATTCAACCTCGAACGCGGAATAAGTCGGACCGAGACAACCAGACTCGCCAGGAGCCGTTCTGCAGATAAAACGGGCATCGTAGTGCGTAGGAATCAAATCCACAGATGGAATCACCCCCGGAACCACCGGCCCCTTCATCTTGGAAAGGACGGCACCGATCGAGGGCCATCCTCCGGGTGGATATCCAGAAATTTCGGGCGACGCGATTTGCGCCTTGTGACTTTCCCAGCCAGTGACACACCAGTGAATATTGTGGTCGTTACGAGGCCCGACCAGTGAACGGACCACCACGAGCTTGTCCATGATCGCAGCCGTGCGCGGCAGGAGTTCACAGATCTCGATGCCGGGCACCTTCGTCCTGATCGGGTTGAACTCGCCACGAATCTCCGCCGGTGCAGCGGGCTTCAAATCGTACATGTCCAGATGCGACGGTCCACCCGGCAGCAGAACCATGATAATCCCCTTCTTCGAAGAAGGGGAGATTCCGGCGTTGGATTCAGCTGCCAGAATCTGGGGAAGCGACAATCCACCCAGGGCCAGCCCACCGACCTTCAGAAAGTTGCGACGCGTCCGACCGTCGCAGAACCGTCCACCTTTGCCATGTATTGTGAGCATAACAACTACCATTTTACGGATTCTTCCCGGGGCCTGTCAATTCATTCGGTCGAGACAAACAACGGGGTGTGGTAGACTCAAGCGTTTCCAGGAAAATTTCGACTGGAAAATTAGACTCGAATTCCATGTTCCGTCCACATCCATGGACATCAAACAAATCCCGCAGAAAGAAAAGAGTTTTTGATGACTTCCTTCCAGGAACGAATTCGAGGAAACTTTCCCGCATTGTTGACACCCTTGGATGAACAATATGCTGTGGATCGTGCGGCCATGTGCCGGCTCACCCGCCGCGTCATCGACCACGGTTGCCTGGGAGTGGTGGTGCTGGGCTCGTCAGGAGAATTTGCCGGCATCGATGAAGACCAGCGAGAGATCGCAATTCGAACAGTCGTTGACGAGGTTTCCGGTCAAGTTCCGGTCGTGGTTGGTTGCGGCCAGCCGAACGTGCGGCGAACTCACGAGCACGCACAAGCGGCTGCCGACCTGGGCGCCGACGGCCTACTGGCTACCCCTCCTTTTTATTTTTCCATGACGCAGGACGAAGTCGTGGGTTACTTCGAAAATCTGGTCCAGGCGACTTCCCTTCCTGTTCTGTTCTACAATTTTCCCCAAATGACGAAAGTCACTGTAGAACCGATGACCCTCCCAAGACTGCGGGACGTGGGAGTCGTCGGTACCAAGGATAGTTCGAACAGTCCAGCCAATACGCTGGCTTACCTGGCGGCGATGGGACGGGAATCCGACTTCCGGGTGATCGTGGGTGGCGACATGTGCTACCTGCAACTGCTCGACGCGGGTGTCTGTGCAACTACGGGATTGCTGGCCAACGTGGCACCCCAATTGGCAACCCGCATCTACGACGCCTGGCTGGCCGGGGACCACGTCGCGGCCTTTGCCGCCCAGCGGCGGGTCAACGACTTCCAGTCCATCTTTCTGCCGCTGCACGAATACCTGACTGCCAGCGGCAAGGCCATGCTGAGCCAACTTGGTATCATGGAAAAGTGGGTGGCACCACCCAAGACACCCATGACGGAGACCGAGGCAGCCCGGGCCTTCGAGAAGGTCAAGAAGTTCCTGCCAGAGTTCGAATGACTCCGGGACAAATTCGTCTGCCTTTGCCTGCCGGAAGTTTGCTGTCCCTGAGTGTTGCAGCACCGGATGAGGCTTGGTCTTCGCATCTCAGCCGGGTTTCAGAAAAGCAGGCAGGACCAGGCAGGGGGCAGGCATTCCAGTTCCCTTGTTCTATAATGTCCGGTAGCCACTATAGTCCACATTAGTCTTTGACCGGTCAATCAATAGCAGGTGCAGCATGGCTCATTCGCAAGGGGTGGCCTATCAGGGCGGACACTATCTACCGATCTCCGAAGCGACCATTCCACTGCTGGATCCAGCCTTCATAAAAAGTGATGTCGTCTTCGACGCGGTATCGGTGTGGGATGGCAACTTCTTTCGCCTGGATGATCACATGGCGCGTTTGCGCAAGTCGGTGGAATATGTCTACATGACGCTTCCATGCTCAGACGACGCGATAAAGCAGATCGCGGCGCAGTGCGTCCACCGGACCGGCCTGTCCGCAGCCCTGGTCTACATGCTCTGCCTGCGAGGGCGATACCCGACAGGCGCCCCCTTCGGCGATTTGCGACTTTGCGAACAAGAGTTCGTAGCCTGCGTCATACCTTATTACTCGTGCGTACCGGAAGACCGCGCTCAAACCGGTGCGCACCTATGGGTTGCTCAGACACGCCGCGCCCCCAACGCCGCAATCAATCAACGTTGCAAAAACTTCAATCGCATGGACTTGACCCGGGCCCAGTTCGAGGCGTTGGACGCCGGGGCCGACCAACCTGTCCTGCTTTCGGTGGACGGCTTCCTTACCGAGGGTCCGGGATTTAACATCTGGATCGTGCAGGACAATGCGGCATTGACTCCGGGCGACAATTTACTGGAAGGCATCACCCGTCGCACTGTATTCGATCTGTGTCGGCAAATCGGTTTCGCCGCCGAGGCGACCCAGCTTCATCCCCAGGATCTGGAGCATGCAGAAGAAGCGTTCCTTTCATCGACTGCCGGTGGCATCTACCCGGTCACCACGGTTAACGACCGCCCCATCGGCAACGGAACACCCGGCCGGATCACCTGCCAACTCCGCGACCTCTATTGGGAAAAACGGGCTGCGGGCTGGCACACTACCCCGGTGGCTGATCTGCTTCAGGCTTCTGCCGAACTGCCGTCGCAACATTCCTAGAACCACTCATCCCAACCAGACTTTTCCCCGTCGGTGACCGACCCGGACATTTGATTTTTCACGGCGGGTCACCTGGTCCGCAGATTCATTGTAATGCGTGAGGAACCCAGCCGACGAACAACTCGACCCGCTCCCCTCCCAGCAGGCGGAGAAAACATCTTTCCCATCCGTGAGGAGCTGTTTATGTTGCTAAGACCCTCTTGTATTTGGACTCTGAGCGTCATCTGTATTGTCATTGGCTCTTCCGCAAGGATCTGCGCAAGCGATCACGCCGGCCTGGTGTCAAAGGGAGCACAGGTGATCCAACTCGCCGATGGTTTTCGATTTACCGAAGGTCCAGCAAGCGACAAGGAAGGTAACGTCTTCTTTTCCGACATTCCCAACAGCCGGATTCACAAGTGGTCGGTCGGTGCGAAGCTGAGCACTTTCCGTGAGAACTCCGGCCGCGCCAACGGCTTGGTTTTCGACAAAGCTGGAAACTTGCTGGCCTGCGAAGGTGGCAGTCGACGCGTTACTTCCATGTCACCCGATGGCAAGTTGAAAGTGCTGGCCGACAACTACGGGGGAAAGAAGTTGAACAGTCCCAACGACCTCTGGATCGATCCCCTGGGTGGCGTCTACTTCACGGACCCTCGCTACGGAGACCAGGACGATCTCCAGCAAACCGGATTTCACGTCTATTACATCAAACCCATTCATGGCGATGTTGTGCGCGTGATCGACAACCTGGTCAAACCCAACGGCATCATCGGAACGGCAGATGGAAAACAACTGTATGTGACCGATCCGGGTGACAAGAAAACCTATGTCTACCGGATTCTTGGAGACGGGTCCCTCACCGCTCGCAGGCAGATCGCGCCGTATGGGTCTGACGGGATGACGTTGGACGAGCGGGGCAATCTTTATCTCACAAGCGGTGGAATTCGCGTCTACTCTCCCCAGGGAAAACAGATCGCACTGATCGAGATCCCGGAGGGTCCGGCCAATGTGACGTTTGGCGGGAAAGATTCCAAGACGCTGTTTGTCACGGCACAAACTGGATTTTATTCACTCCGAATGAACGTGCGGGGCCAATAGATCGAGAGCCACCTGAAACGACTTCATTCCGGACTCGTCCCGCCTGCGACGGGTGGACAGGCACCCCATTTCTTACCGCCCGGCCCTTCAGGAAGCTATACTTAACGCTTCAAACAGCACCTACAGAAGGAATCAAATGCGCCTAATTCCCAGTCAGCCGGCAGGTTGGAAACACTCACCCCTGAGGCCAACGAGGCGGCAGGTACTGGCTGGCGGGACCCTGGCGCTTACCGGTGCCAGTCTGGCTCGGTCTCTGCCAGGCAGCTCCCATGCCGAGCCGACGAGCGCACGGCCAGCACATCATCACCATCCAGACCGTGGGTCCAGGATCCTCGCACCGGGCGATCCCGCCCAGGTTGGAATGTGCGGCAAGCGTTTGCAACTCATCGCTCAGCGACTACAGGCGGAAACACAAAGTGGAAAGATCACCTCCGCCTCGGTGCTGGTAGCGCGGCACGGTAAAGTGGTCCTGCACCGGGGCTTCGGCCGTCTGAATCCTGACCCCGGCGCACCGGCAACTCAACCGAATACGGTTTACCTGCTGGCGTCGATCTCAAAGCCGGTCACGGTGTGCGGTTTGATGTTACTGGTGGAACAAGGCCGGGTCCAACTCTCAGACCCCGTTCAGCACTACCTGCCGGAATTTCAGGGCGAGCACAAAGAAAAGGTGAAGGTGGGGCACCTGTTGTCTCATACGTCCGGCATGCCGGACATGGTTCCCGAAAACCGACAACTGCGTCTGGCGCATGCTCCCCTGAGCGAATTCGTGGCTGCAGCCTTGCGGACTCCACTACTGTATGAACCGGGTACCGGGTTTTCCTACCAGAGCATGGGTACGCTGCTGGCCGGAGAAATCACCGAACGACTAACAAATTTACCCCTGCGTGATTTTCTGCGCCGCAAGATCTTCGACCCGTTGGGCATGAAACACACCGTTCTCGGATTGGACGGCATGAAAATCGAAGAGACGGCATTTTTTCAGGAGGGTGGCGACCCGAAAACTCCAAAACACTGGGGCGCCAATTCACCCTATTGGCGCGATACGGGACATCCCTGGGGCGGGTTACACAGTACGACAGGCGATTTGGCCATCTTGTTACAAACTTTCTTAAACGGTGGTGCCTATGGCCCGTTTCGTCTCTTTTCACCCGCCACGACAGGGGCCATGACTCGAGATCACAACCGGGCCACCGGAACTCCCTGGGGACTCGGCTGGGCCCTGAGAGATTCGCCGGTCTACAACTATTTCGGAGATCTCGGATCGCCAGGGACCTTCGGCCACGTGGGTGCCACCGGAACCGTGGCCTGGGCGGATCCCGCACGCGACTTGTTCTGCATCCTGCTTACGACCCAATCCCTTTCCAGCAGCCGGTCGTTATTCAATGGCGTGTCGAACATCGCCCAATCTGCAGTGATCGGCAGCTAGGGTCACTCGTCAAGGGACGACTGAACAGCAGCAACCACGCTAAGAATGTTTTGCCTGCCTCGCAAATTCAACATCAGCCCCGGGACTGAACTCGATGGGCTGGGGGGTCTCTGAAGTGATCACTTCCCAGGAGGCACCCGTTTCCCGCATCTCCCGAAAGTCAATCGGCTGGTAGCCGAACTCGAGATGAGGCGTCTCGATGGGACGAACCTGATCCGACGAGTGAACCGCGGCTTCCAACGCCCCGCTGACAAGCAACGTACGTTCCACCGGATAAGGTTGCCGACGCGTACGAAATAGATATTGAATCGCATAGGAAAGCGCTTTGAACAGACAACGATTTCCCCAGGGACCATTGATGAACGCTGTCGCGCGGGGTGCTGTTTCGTCTTTCAGCCGACAAGCAAAATTCCAACGGTTCGAACTGCTTCCGACCGCCATCACCGTTGCGCGAAAGCCGTCGCGATAGGTAAGCAGGATGGCATGTTTTTTTTCCAGTTGCCGAAAGTCTTCTTTTTTCCTCGGCGGGATTTTCCCTGGTTGAGGATTCGCGGGGTCTGGAAATGGTTGCCGTTCAATGTCCGCGTCGCGCTCAGCCTTCATCGCCGCGTCAACCAACGACTGCGAGATGCGGCCCGTCTGCAGCGCCTGGTCCAACTTTTCCCCTTTGAGAAACTCGACGCACGTAACACCCGCTTCTCCTCCCCGGCGGGATTCAACGATTGACTGCAGCACTTCTAAACCATGGAAATCATAACTTTCGAACCCGCCACCATGGATCGACACAGCTTCCTCGATCTCAGCGTTCTGTGGCAGTTCCCGATCCGGTGTACGCTGTGCGAGTGGCACCGAACTGCCAGCCATGAAGGGAATACCAAGTTCCCCGGCTGTGTCGTACATTTCCTTCGCCCAATCCCAGCGATACGACAGGTGCTTGTCATTGAAGACTGGAACGAATTTTCCACTGCGCTTCATGGGAGCTACGACCGCGTCAAAAAACAGCTTACGCGGATACATCACCTGTCCCAGTCGGTTGCGCGGGTACTTGCCGTGTTCCCCGATCAGTAAAACCGCATCCACAGCAACATCATTACCATCCAGACAGACCGCTTGTTCAATCGTCTCACACAAAACGATTCCCGTCCGTTCAGCCACCTTGCGCGTCATGTCATCTGCAGGAAATTGATCTGCATAGAACGAAACAATGTCGACGCCTGGATCCGTCACCGTACCGTTGAACAGGTAGGGTCCCATGAAATTTTCCAGAATGTTGTAGGCGTGCGAGCGAAAACGAAATTCCGTGAATACCGCGGCAACCTTGGGACGCTGGACCTCACCAAGCCCGTGTCCGCCCAGAACCGCGAGGGGCCGATTTGCCGCCCACAGACCTGCACCGGCAATCGAATGCTGCAGGAATCCTCGACGCGAAAGACTGTTTGGTGCGTAGCGATTCATCGGATGTTCCATGGATTCCCAACCTGCCATTGTCGAAATTGAAGCATAATCGGCAGCAGCGACCACTACAATCAGTGATCAGGTTACAGCGGGAAGTGAGCCCGCAGAATGTTTAGGACTTCTCCTTGGCCAGACGTCATGTAGCAACTGGCGAGCGAGCTATGCCAGGACGCGCTCCCACCACACTCGGCCGCGACTCGCGAGCGGATCTCCCTGAAGACGTCGGACTTCTTCGAGCAGGACTATCATGAATCGAACCTGCACGGTTGGCGTGGGTGGAGGCATGGAAAGTCAGCGAGCGGGCCCGTTCGACCTGCAGGTCGATCCGGCACCTCGTGACGATCTGCTCTTCCCGATCGCGTCAGTGGTCGTCAGCGGGAGGAGGACTTCCTGGAAATTGGGATCGTTTGTGTAGCGTCACGTTTCGTGGTAAGTTTCCCGCTGTACCGTGATTTTAGTGGCAGTCAACGGTTCCGTTCAGAATCATTCGTTCGGCGCAGTCAAGCCGACATGGGAGCAAGTTGCATGAGTGTTGGAATCCAACAGTTTCGAATGGATGGCCGCGTAGCCCTGATTACAGGTGGTTCCAGGGGACTTGGACGATCCATGGCCGAAGGACTGGCTTCGGCCGGTGCGCAACCGATTCTTGTGGGCCGTGATCACGATGTTGCCCACGCCGCGGCAGAAGAGATTTCACAACAATTCGACGTCGAGGCGCTGGCCCTTACAGCGGACGTGACCGATGAGAAGGCGGTTGCCGGATTGGTCGCCGACGCCATGGCGCAAAAAGGGCGCCTGGACATCCTGATCAACAGCGCCGGCATCAACATTCGCGGTCCGATTGACGAACTGTCTTTAGATGATTTTCAGCAGGTAATGCAGACCAATGTCACGGGGACCTGGCTCTGCTGCCGGGAAGTCGTACCCATCATGAAACGCGCCGCCTGGGGGCGGATCATCAATGTGGCAAGCACCCTCGGCTTGATCGGGTTATCAGATCGCACGCCTTACACCACGAGTAAAGGGGCTGTCGTACAAATGACCCGGGCACTGGGGCTCGAACTGGCACCGGCAGGTATCACCGTCAACGCCATCTGTCCAGGTCCGTTCCTGACTGAAATGAACCAACCGATCGCCGGAACACCGGATGGAGACCGCATCATCAGCGCCACCGCCGTTGAGCGCTGGGGTGAACTCCGGGAGATCCAGGGCGCAGCAATTTTCCTGGCCAGCGACGCGGCGAGCTACGTGGTCGGGAGCATGATGGTGGTCGACGGAGGCTGGACGGCGTAGCACGGCAGCGGCCACAACCGTTCGACCGGCTTCCAGATGGTCAACGGGAGGAGGCTTTCGTCGTCAGCGCCTGTTGGGCCACCTGCTGCAGATCAACTGCTTCACCATCCCGGGGGAAACGATGGGGAAACAGCCACCACGTTTCGGTGAACGAAGCCGACGCGCCGGGAGCAATTTTCTCGCGTGGGCCAATCGGCTCCAACTCACACATCGGTCCGTCCGGATACCAGATGGACATCGTCAATCCGGCCACCTCGTTGTAGACCCGGTCCCGGTACGTCGGAAATCGCTTCAGGAACATCAAGTCATTTTTCATCAGGTAGGCAAACCAGCCTGCATACGAATCCATGCCAAGTTTCGGATAGCGGGGTGCGCCAGTGATTTCCAGAAACCCCTCGTGCCTGCGAATGGCCGGGTCTTCCGGACGAAAGTTGATAGCCGGCCCCGGTCCGTACATCACGTAACCCTGCGGAAAGCGACTGGGCTGAGTGAGCGGGATCACACAAGTGCCACCGCCGAGGGCAAAGGTACGACTCCAGTGACAATACTCGACCGTCTCCTGAGACACATTGGTAATCGTCTGCTTGCAGGCCAGACGCGATGAAGTTGCATCCAATGTAAAGTCACGAGTCAACTGCACACCTGTCGGCTTGTCTTTGACACTACGCAACCGTGCGGCGCGAGAGCCGGTAATCTGAGCAGACCAGCGTCCCATCCAAAGCTGCGGATGCTGGGGAATCGTCTGCTCGGGACCGATGTCAAACCGCCCGGCGTCCATGGCGCCCTGGCTGTCTGCTGATTCATAAACCCAGCCTTCGACGCCTTGCGGCAAATACAACGCCTCTTTGCCGTCCAAAGAATACTGCAGAACACGCCCTCCTGCTGCCGGACAAAGCGTGACTCGTGTCTTCTGATTTTCCAGGCGGATACAGTCATCATATCCGTAATAGCTGATGACACGGACACCTTGCGTTTCGGCCACGCTCGTGGATGGGGTGAGCGACAAGATCACCTGGCAAGTCAGTATCATCAGCCAGCCACCCGCACGATTGACGTTCACGATAAAACCGCCTTTCGATATCACCTGATTTTTTATTGATTCGGTGCCCAAACTCTCCAACGATGAAGACTCCCTCCACTGACAGCCCGTTCGCCTCTGCCCCCGTCGCTGCTCCGATCACCCCACCAGAGATACTCTATTTTTTCTCCCACTTAAAATCAATCTCCCTGCCACGGATCTTGTCCGCGCGAGTGACTGGCCACTTCGGACGGGACAGCGGCCTTTCGTCCCCGGTGAACACATGTTTTAAATCCGTCTGCATGTCTTGTGTTCCAATGGGAATCAACTAACAGACAGGTGGCTACTTGCGGATCGAGTCACGCCAGGGTGTCCGCAAGCTATCGTGGAAGACGGCCGCGCGGTCTGGCAGGACATACTGAGGGTCGACGCACGCTTTGTCCGTGCTGACGAGACAGACGTTCTACAAGCGGCTGCGGGAACGGCCCGTCGGATCAGCCCGTGATCGTTGCCAACCGCTGGCCGTTGACCAGCTGGTCGCCCTGCTTGACCTCGATACTCGCGACGGTCCCCGCTGCCGGCGCCGTGGCAGTCACTTCCATTTTCATCGCCTCCAATACGATAACGGTATCGCCCCGGTTCACGTGATCTCCGACCTGCTTGAGAATCCTGAGCACGACACCCGGCATGGAAGCATTCACCGCAATATCTGCGGTCGATGGCGCTGTCGCAGCCGTCGCACCACCTTCCGACGCGGACTGTAGATCGACCTCAAACGTCTTTCCGTTAACCGTGACACGCTGCCCATCCACGGCAATCTGAAAAACACGATCATTGATCTTGAGATCATATTTTCCAGTGGCGTTCCCGCTCGCCGCGGGTTCGGTGGCGCTTTCGGGCGCGACTTTCCGCACGCCCACGGTTGCCTTACCTTCCAGGAAGGCAATGCCTTTTTCTTTGCACGTCGCAGCAATGAAGATATTTTCCTCACTGAGGGGCAGCCCCGCGCTTTCCAGAATAGCCCGGGCCGCCTCGGTACCTTTGGTAGCATCCTCGTTGTTTATCTCCAGCGGTGACCGCGTTGTCGGTTCAAGATTGAGTTGTTCCGACGCAATCTTGACGATCTCAGGATCGGGTTCGACGGGCGTCTTGCCGAAATACCCCAGGATCATCTTGCCATACGAGGGCGCAATCTTCTCCCAGGGCTTGAACATTATGTTATTTAGCGCTTGTTGGATGTAAAACTGCGAGACAGGTGTCACCGAAGTTCCAAACCCGCCACGGCGGACCACATCTCCCATGGCTTTGATCAAGTCCGGATATTTGTCCAGAATTCCGTTGTCACGCATCATCTGGGTATTGGCCGTCAAAGCACCACCCGGCATCGGACTCCAGGGGATCAGCGGCTCGACCTTGGTCGCCTCGGGAGGCAGAAAATATTCCTGCATGCACTCTTTAAAGACCTCTTCGGCTTCACGTACTTTGTCGATATCAATGCCCAGGGTGTAATCAGAACCCCGCAAAGCATGCCACATCACCAGGATATCCGGCTGGCAGGTACCGCCGGAACACGGCGCCAACGACAGGTCAATGGCATCCGCGCCCGCATCGAGCGCAGCCAGGTTGGCTTGGACTGAAATCCCCGCTGTTTCGTGTGTATGAAAGTGGATAAACGTGCCTTCGGGGAGGATCTGGCGCGCCTGCTTGACCGTATCGTAAACCTTGGACGGCACCGCGGTCCCGGAAGCGTCTTTGAAGCAGATCGAATCGAACGGAATATCCGCGTCCAGGATCTGTCGCACTCGATCAATATAGAACTCAGAAGTGTGCGCACCTTGGCATCCGGGCGGCAACTCCATCAAGGTCACGCAGACTTGATGCTTCAATCCGGCTTCGGCAATGCACTGGCCACTGTAAACCAGATTCTCAACATCATTCAACGCGTCAAAATTGCGGATCGTCGTGATCCCGTGCTTCTTGAACAACTCCGCATGCAATCGGATGATGTCACTCGACTGAGATTCCAACCCCACAACATTGACACCCCGTGCGAGCGTCTGCAGGTTGGCAGAGGGACCCGCCGTGGCACGAAACTGATCCATCATGTCAAAGGCGTCTTCGTTGCAGTAAAAATACAATGACTGAAAACGGGCACCTCCACCTGCTTCAAAATAATCAATGCCCGCGTCACGCGCCGCCGCCAACGCAGGGAGGAAGTCTTTTGTCAACACGCGCGCTCCGTAAACCGACTGAAAGCCGTCTCGAAACGCCGTACACATAAAGGGGATCTTTTTGGCCATTCTTGCTTACCTGCTTGCGTCAATTTGTGAGGGCTGACCAGAGAATTCCAGCGGCAACCGCAGAACCAAGAACACCTGCCACATTGGGTGCCATCGCGTGCATCAAGAGGTGGTTTTCAGGATCCTCTTCCAGGCCCACCATCTCGACCACACGTGCCGAATCAGGTACCGCTGAGACTCCTGCCGCACCCACCAACGGGTTGATTTTTTCCTTCAGGAACAAGTTCATCCCTTTCGCAAACAGCACACCGCCGCCGGTCGCCACCGCGAAAGCAGTGGCCCCCAGCCCAAAGATCAGCAATGACTCCGGCTGCAAGAAATTCCGGGCCGCCGTGCTCGCTCCAACTGAAAAACCCAACAAGATTGTCACGATGTCGATCATCGACGTACGGGCGCTCTGTGCCAGACGATCGGTAACCCCGCATTCCTTGAGCAAATTACCGAAGAACAACATCCCAATCAACACCAGCGCTCCGGGCGCCAGCAAAGTGCATATCAAAAATGCGGCAATCGGAAAAACGATCCGTTCGGCCCTGGAAACTTCACGTGGTGGCTTCATGCGAATCTTGCGTTCACTTTGCGTCGTCAACAGTTTCATGATCGGCGGCTGAATCACGGGAACCAGCGCCATATAGGAATAGGCCGCAATGGCGATCGCACCCAGCAAATCAGGAGCCAGCTTGGCGGAGAGAAAGATCGCCGTGGGACCATCGGCGCCACCGATAATGCCAACCGCACCTGCCTGCGCTGCGGTGAAATCCAAAGACAACGCTCCGAGAAACGTCAGGAACACACCGATTTGTGCGGCCGCCCCCAACAAGACCAGTCGAGGGTTGGACAACATGGTGGAGAAGTCGGTCATCGCGCCGATCCCTAGAAAAATCAGTGGTGGGAAAATACCGTGACTGACACCAAAATAGAGATAGCCCAGCACGCTTCCCGATCGAGAGCGAACCCGCTCCGACTCCATCGCCGAAGCATCGTCGTCTCCCTCCTCAGCGTCGCCGACAGAGCCTGTAAAAAGGGAGACGAGTGGATTCAGCATCCATGACTCGCTACCTTCGGAGTTCTTAATGGTCTCCGTCAACACCTGTCCATCTTCAACCAGAATGGCTCCCTGGTTGTCCACGCCCAGTTGCATGTCTTTGCTGAAGGGGATATTCCCCACAATGATGCCCATACCGATCGGCACCAGCAACAACGGCTCGTAGTGCTTGCGAATCGCCAGTGTAATGAACGTAATGCCAATCACGATCATCGCTACGTTGCCTAAGCTGATCGTAGCAAAGCCTGTTGTCTGAAAAAAATCGCGAAAATTCTCCATGTGATCCTGGATGCTCAGCCCATTGAGTTTGTGGTTCTAGTTATCTGGTTGATTGGGTGCGGTGGTGATGCAGCGCAAACCCGATGGCCGCCGCGCGCTCATCCTCGTCGTTAGCGGCGGGTTGTTCGGCAGGTGCCGTCGGAAACATCCCGTCGATAACCGCCAGCACCCGCGGCAGCGAGTAGATAAAAACAGCAATTAATGTCAACGCAGCGAACACGACGGTCATACCGGTTACCGCCAGGTGCAGGTGGTCGGCCGCGATGCGGTTCAAATCCATGTCTGGTTCCTCTCGCCTCATATCCCTGTAAGCGTTAACCGCAGGGTTTCATGTCGCTGGCGCCGGCCACGTGAATCATCGCCAGCCGGACCCTCTCGAAGGTTCCCTGCGCCGCAGCGCAAACCATCCATTTTATGGCTAAACGCCGTGCTATAGATACGCATACCGTCTCTGGCCGATTTTACCGCAAGTTCAGCGAATTTGGGTGATCATCCCTCCAAAAAACCGCTCCTGACCCACCGGCGTTTGCAACATTATAGCTCCATCCGCGTCGATTCCCAGGCAGATACCCTCGAATTTCTCGTGCCCCAATTTCAATTCGATAGACCGGCCCCGCAACGCACACCGCGCCTGCCACTCCGCGGCCAGCTGCCGATCGCCGTCGCGCAAACGCACCAGCTGGCGTTCCAATTCCCCCAACACCCCGACCAGAACCTCCGTGAGATCAAAAACCGTGCCCGTCGTATCGACCAGGGATGTGGCGATCTCCCGGAGCTCGTCCGGGGCAGCTGAAAACGAATTATTGACGTTGATCCCTATCCCGATCACCAGCGTCGGCGCCGGCCGCCGGCCGCCGACTTCGATCAAAATCCCACAGATTTTTCGCCGGTTCATCCAGACGTCGTTGGGCCACTTGAGGGAAACCTCTTGCTCCCCTGCCAGGGTGTCCAGCGCCAGACAGATCGACAGGCCGGTCGTCAACGACGCTTTCGGCCACTCCCGTTCGGCAATGCCAAAATCGTCGGGCCGGATGACAAGCGAGCAGGTGAGCGCACCGGTGGTCGACCACCACTGGTTGGAACTGCGACCACGCCCGGCGGTTTGTCGGGAAGTGACAACGAGAAGTGGTACCGGACACGGGTTGTTTCGACAAAACTCAAGGGCATCGTCATTGGTCGAGTCGATGGTTTCGTGGTAACGAACCTGCTGCACAAAACTTTCGCGCACGATACGAGCCGAATCGAATCTGTTTTTCGCGTCATCTTCGGTCAACATGCCTGGCACCCTCATATCGCGCGCTGGTATCGACAACGAGCAATCGCTGTCTGTCTCAAGTGAATGACTGACCCACGTTGACAATCATCCGGCGGACTGGTCGCCAAACGCGGCAGGAGTCACGACGACCCAAGGAATTCACCGGCCAGCCTATCTCAGCCGAGACTGATACTGATAGGAAATTTGATTTCCTCGGACAGATCTGAGCCTACAAGGAGGAAATAGTGAATTCAAGGGGAAGGGAGTTCCAGGGCGGCCATAGCCGCCTGGAACTCCCTTCCCGCATCGATGTTTGGAGCGATTGGGGTGAGGTTGCGGTCGAAGCGGGCGTGCAGTCTCAGCCGCTTGGGAATCGTCAGCACGACCTGGCGGTGCGCGACCGGGGCACAAACTCCTTCGGCCACGTGCAGTGCGGTCAGCAGCGTGCGTTTCTGTGGCAGGAGGGACACGTACAGCGCTGCTTGCAGGAAAAGCCAACGAACGTCTCGTGATTGCAGTCGGGGCAGCGGAGTCAAACACAACGGCACGGGAATGAACGGAGATTCAAGTTGCCAGAGGGTAGTCGGCTAACAACGTACCCGACTCGTAACCGAACAAGGCCGCCACGGCTTGGGTCTCCTCCTCAATCGCCGCTTCTTCCGCGGCAGTGAACCCCGCCTCGTAGTAGGTCGGCAACTGCACCGCGTCACGATACCGGTCCACCACTTCCTCGACCGGGGCCAACTGGCAGTGCTGCATCAGCCTCCGGATTCGTGCTTCCGTGTCGGCACACAGGTCTTCATGGCGCACCACCATCGAAGCCCCGCGAAGCGCTGTGTCGGCACCCAGCCGTTCCGCGACATGTCCATAAAGATGTGCCCAGTAACGAGCCCAACCCCGCACCTCCTCGCCTGCCTCCCACAGTTCCGTGACGGAACGCACCACCTCGTCGTCACCGGCGTTGATCGCGCGTCGATCTCGACCAAACTCAAAATGACCTGCCCGCCGCAGATGTGCCAACGAGCGAGGCTGGGCCGCCGCCGCCTGGCAGAACAACGCGTGGGTCTTACGGAGCGATGCCACGTGATCGCGCGGACGGCGCAGGGACAATACCATGCGCGCATCCGGAAACTGCTCCAGCAGGTACTCCAACCGTGTGAGGTTGTAGTTACCCTTCGAGGCATAACGTGTTCCACCGCGTATCAGTAACAACTTTTTGAGGTGGTCTTGAAAAAATTGCTCGAAGGCCGGATGCTTAGACTGCCTATCCAGCACGTTGGACCGCGACGGGTCATGTAAGTCCGGAAAGAAACGCATCCACAGCATTTCCTCCATGGCTTCAGGACTCTGGGGAGTTACCAGTAGCCCGTCTCCATGAGCACGTTCTTCGGGCTCCGCGCCCCCCCGCGCGGCAAGGTCCAGGAACCGATTCCACCAGCAGGGCGTGTCGATCAACGGAAAGTCTCGATATTGATGCGTCGCCACGCTGGCCTGCGCAGCGATGATTTCAAGTAGCAGCGTACTCCCTGACCGCGCCAGCCCGGCGATAAAACAGGGTTGCCGGATTTCAATCGACCGTAACTGCTGTCCCAGCGACAGGCTTTCGACGTTGCCCAGCCAGCGCCACAATCCGGGGGTGTGATGCACGAATCCAGAAAACCAGTGCATCGGTCGCGGCACGTGAAACACATCGTACGCCATCTTGCGAGCCACCTTGCTTACTTGATTCCAAACGCGATTTTCACCGTCAAGGCCAACGTCCCCAAGGCTGTCGTGAACGCCACGAGCCAACCCTTCATCCATTCCGGCCCAAACGACAACAGCGTCCTTGGCGGTAGTTCTAACTCCACCGCCTCGAGCGGGCTTTCCGCGGGTAAATAGCCCACCGGACTGGCCAGCAGCCAGTGCCGCCAACCGGACTTGCCCACCCGGGCGCGCGGACGCGCCAGTGGCAACAGCAGCTGCTGTTCCCCCGCGGCATTGATCAAGGCAACTGTCTCTCCCTCGGCAACCGAAGGCCAGTTCACCGCGACCGTCCCGCCCGCTGCGTCTTGCCTCACAGCCGAGGCGGGTTCCCACCGTAGACCGGGTACAGTAATGTCAGCACCTTCGCTCACGCGGAGTGTGACCTGCACCACCGCTTGTGAGTCTGGCAAGCGATAGGAGTACGTCTGGTTCATCCAGGCAAACATCAGCAACATGGGGGGCGTCAGCAGCAGTGTAGGCCCTACGGTCAGACCGACCTGTTTCAAAGAGAGGGCCAGCGACCGTCGCACAAGGGATAGCATCATCTTGATCTGTGTTCCGTCATACGCCCGCAACTCCTTCCGCGCGGCAATTGCCTGCGCCTCGACCTCAGCGAGCCGCCGTTGGGGAGAAATCCGGGCGTACAACAGCATGGCGACCGTTCCGGTCAGCGCCCCCCAGGCCAACACGCGCAGCAGTTCCGGCAGGAAACCGAGTCCGCTGTCGACGAACGTGAGTATCGATTCGAACATGTGTCGCGCCGCGGGCGTTGCTTCACTGCCGCCCCGCCAGCGGCAGGTTAGACGGACTCCCCTGCATCTTGAGATTCTTCCAGTGCGGCCATGGAAGCAGCAGACGCATGGGATTCTGTGCTTCCATCAGCTCCTCCCGGGGTCACCGTCGCAGTTTCCTTCTTTTCGCGCCGCCGCAGCAGCAGGATACGCAATGGCCACAGGAGAACCGCAAGCAGTGCGCTACCGATCGTGATCAACAGTGCTACCAGAGCCCAAAGCATGCTCAGACCGGGCCCCGGCCCCACATAAGCCAGGGGCCCCACCATCCATTCGATCGTTCCCAAGCCATCAAACCACATTACTGGCCCCCTTCATTCTCGGCGGACGGGTTGTTCCGGTCACTTAAAAACTCTAGCTCATCACCGGAAAAACGTCTCGCCCCACACACCACGGCAGTAAATTCCTCTTCGCCCTCGGTCAAACGTTCTGGCGCATGGTAGTCCCAGACGATCTCTTTTGCTCGAGAGACCTCAAAAATACGCCCTCCCACTGATTCTGTGATCAGGACGTTGCCATTCGGCAACCGTTGCTGGGCTCCACGTATTTTACTTTCAAAAGGCTGTTGCTCAACTCCGGTGTAAGTCCAGGAGGCGGCATGCGTCACTGGTTCATACTCCAGGATCCGTGAACACCCGCCGGAGCCGGCATGCCCTCGGTTGTCATAGATCAGAATCCGGCCGTCGGGTAAAGGATCAGGATCGTGTTGGGCGATCCAGAATCCGCGCTGTGCCCAGACCATTTGTTCTTTGTCCAGGTCGATCAGACCGATCGCGCTCAGCGTGCGAAAGGAGACCAGGACCTGGCCAGCCTCAGCAAACTCGTGATGCGAGGCGAAATCCTCCTTAAGTACTTTCACGGTGTTCGTGTGCAGCGGGTCCCAAGCCTCGTGGGGCACCGAGTGCAACATCCCTTGAAAGGGCGAATCCGACACTGCTTTCAGCACCGACACCCGCCGCAATTCTTTTCCTTCCGGCGAGAGCTGCACCACATAATCCTCCAGGTAGGTGGGACCGATCTGCGGGTTGCCGGGCACTGGATGTTCGGCCGATTCTCGAAACCCGTGCAGCAGCACCCAGATCGTCTCATCATCGTGGACATAAAGATCGTGGTGCGCGCATCCCGCATACTTCCACAGCAAGTTTGAATCTTTGTCCACCTTCACCACACCGTAACCCCAAGGCGTGTCACCACTCCCAATGTACACTGCCAGCACATCGCCGTTAGGATACAGATGAGCCCGCCGCCAGTAGATGAATTCCTCTGGAACCGGGCTCGCGTCCCGGATGTGCGCGGCAACCGGCCACACAGAATGGAAGGGAAGTTCCCACTCGTGTACCACGGTTCCCTGCATGTCGATCAGCAAGGCGCCGGACATGTGACTCGAGGTGTAAAACGTGTAGCCAGCAAACGCCTTGGACGCTTCGTGTTCGACCACCCCCACCTCGTCAAATCGAGCAGGTGTCCAAAGTTTACTCTGGGCAAGCGAACTGAGCGTTGCCTGCTGTTCCTGCTTGGCCTGCACGTACTGATAAGCCTTCTCCAGGTATTGCGGGTAGGGAAACCAGCGGAACTCAACAATCAGGGTTCCCAGCAGAAAGGCCAGTGTTACCAAGCCCGCCAGAAAGATGCCTTGCAGCAGCCGGTCGATCACAACGTTGGAGCGGGAAGTCTGCATCAGCGTCTCAAGGGGACCGTTGGATCGTTAGGAATCTTCATCTTCGTACGCCTTGCTTGGCAGTCGTTTCCAAGCGTCCTTGTGATCCCCAGTCGCAGACACGCGGTAAAGCCCACCTGAAGCTTGTCGGCCCTCCGTTCCCTGGTAATGCGGGCAGTCGCACCGATCGACAGAGCGGGCGGCCGGGGTTGATGCAATGCCGGTCCACACTACATTCCATCATAATCGCGGGCCTGGCAAGATCACAATGGAAGTATAGGCTCCCCACATGCCGTCGGTCGTGAACTATTGCGACAACCGCCTGGGGAAATTAGAATAAAAGTTATAAGAGTCAGCGCCGGAAACGGGATTTCCGAAAGTAAACGATTGGCAGGCTTAACCGGTACCGTAAAATGAACGCAAGGCTTCGGCTCGCGAGCCAGCCGAAAGTCCTCCCGTGTAACATGTAGCTGAAAAGTGCCCGTTGGATCCCAGGATCCTCAGCCGGGCATGAGTCCGATATCTTTCCATAGCTTCCGCGTTTCCGACCGAATGGATTGTTTCTACTCGGATTCGCCTGACAAAGTATGCCATTGCATGACGAACCGTCCGTAAACCGCCACCCGGCTGGACGAATGTCTGGAATGATGAGACTGGCCATATTCCTGATAGGCTCTTTACCGCTGGTCATCCAGGCGGAAGACTCCGTTGATTTTGGCCGTGACATACGGCCTGTCCTGGCCGCGAAATGCTTCCAGTGCCATGGGCCAGATGCCAAAACGAGGAAGGCGGACCTGAGGCTGGACAGGAAGCAGGGGATCTTTGCGGACCCGCAAGGAAGGGTCTTCATCATCCCCGGCCAGCCACACGAAAGCGAAATCATCCGGCGCATCACATCGAAAGACGTGGACGAACGAATGCCGCCGCCCGATGCCGACTCCAAGTTGACGACGCAAGAGATCGAATTACTTCAAACGTGGGTTCAGCAGGGTGCCATTTGGCAGCAGCACTGGGCTTTCCAAGCCGTCAAGCGACCTGCGTTACATTCGGTTTCAAAGGCCGATTGGTGCCAAAACGGGATTGATCACTTCGTCCTTTCCCAGCTTGACAGACAAGGTCTCCAGCCCTCGCCGCTGACATCCACGGAAAGGTTGATTCGCCGTGTGACTCTGGACCTGACGGGACTGCCACCCACGCCCCGGGAAATCGATGCATTCTTGGCCGACGAGTCGACTGCCGCCTACGAGCGGGTCGTCGACAGGTTGTTGGAATCAAAGCGGTACGGCGAACACATGGCGCTCACATGGCTGGATGCAGCACGTTACGCGGACACCGACGGCTATCAGAATGATGGCCCCCGTCATATGTGGCGGTGGCGTGATTGGGTGATTGATGCGTACAACGCCAACATGCGATTCGACCAGTTCACGATTGAACAACTTGCAGGCGATTTGCTTCCCGGGGCAACGCTTGAGCAGCAGATCGCCACGGGTTTCAATCGCAATCATCGTTACAACTCAGAGAGCGGCCTGGTACTTGAAGAATCCCTGCTGGAAAACGCTGTAGACCGTGTTGACACCGCAAGCACGGTTTGGATGGGTCTGACGATCGGCTGCGCGCGATGTCACGATCACAAATTCGATCCCTTCAGCCAGGCCGAGTACTATCAACTGTTGTCCTACTTCAACAACGTCAGCGAATCCGGGCGGGCGGTGAAATTCGGAAACTCCGAACCTTGGGTCGTGGCCCCGACAAAGGAACAGCAAGCCCGGTTGGCCCAGCTCGATCAACAAGTCGACCAGGCGGAAAAAGCGTTTCAGAGCACCCGCATGGAAATCGATACGGCCATCGCGCAGCTCGCCCTGCATCGATCCGAGGCAACCGACCGGGGCAAAAATCCGGCCCACGACGCTGACGGTGATCTTTCGCAACCAAACCCTGCTGACGATTCTGTACGAGCCACCGGAACCACTTTCGCCAGCCAGGGGTTGGCTCATTATTTTTCGCTGGATGGGAGTGGCCAACAAGTCGCCCCACAGACAGCCCGGCCGGACTTCGGCGCAGGAGTCGTGGGCCACGGGGTGGTCCTCGATGGACAAACCGGGCTGACGCTTGGTGCCTTTGGCGATATGCATGCCCACCGGCGCGGCACGATCAGCTTTTGGTTACGCCCTGAGTCGGTAAGTCAGGGCGTGATCCTTTCACGGCAGTCCAACACTCTGCAGCGACCCGGGTTCTCGGTGGAAATGCGCGCAGGTCACCTGCAGTTTTATATTATCACACGGTGGGCTGCCGGAGTTGGCGCTGTCGAAACGGTCGACAAGCTTCCAGAAGGCCGGTGGGTGCATATCGGTTTAACCAACGATGGCAGCCAGAGTGCGCACGGCATGCAGATCTACGTGGATGGCAAACGCTTAACAACCCGCGTTGTCTACAACACCAACAGCAACACGGGTGGTACAACCAAAACCGCGATCCTGCGAATCGGCAGCGGTGTGGAAGGACCAAAATTCAAAGGCCGGATGGACGAACTTCGATTTTATGATCGGGCGTTGCCGGACGATGAAATAGCCCTGCTGACAGTGACCGATGCCGTGGAAGTGCTCCTGGATCTGCCACCGGCCCAACGGAGTGGCCCGCAACGAGACCTGCTGCGCCGATGGTACATTCAACATCATGCAGCTCCACCGTTAAAGCAGTTGGCCGACGAAGTTGCGACGGCCCGCAACGCGCGACAAGCCTACAGGGATACTCTGCCTACGACGATGATCATGGATGAGATGCGCCCGCGACGCCCCACTTACGTGAGGCTGCGCGGTGTCTACGACCAATACGGACAACAAGTCGGACCGGGCGTGCCTGAGATTTTTCCAGGGTTGCCGTCGGCATCTCCTCCGGACCGGCTGGGCCTGGCGCGTTGGCTTGTCAACGGGCACCATCCTCTGACTGCCCGTGTGGCCGTCAATCGCTACTGGCAGAAGTACTTCGGCTTGGGACTGGTGCGCACCGCGGAAGACTTTGGCGTCCAAGGCGAGCTGCCCAGCCATCCCGGGCTGCTTGACTGGCTTGCCAGTGAATTTGTACGGACCGGCTGGAATGTGAAGGCCATGCAGAAATTGATTGTCAGCAGCGCCACTTACCGGCAGAGTTCTGCTGTTCGGCCGTACCTGCTGGAACAGGACCCGGAAAACCGCCTGCTGGCTCGCGGGCCCCGCTGGCGGTTGCCGGCTCACACCATTCGGGATCAGGCCTTGTTTGTCGGTGGCCTGTTGGTCGAAAAGACAGGAGGCCCATCCGTCAGCCCTTATCAACCGGCCAACCTGTGGAAGGAAATGAGTAACATGGTCTATCGTCAATCCAAAGGCGAAGACCTTTACCGGCGCAGTCTTTACACGATCTGGAAACGGACGGTGGCACCTCCCAGTATGATGATCCTGGACGCGGCCGATCGCGAAACCTGCTGGGTCAATCCCAAGCGGACCAACACGCCTCTGCAGGCGCTGATCCTTTTGAACGAAACCACTTTCGTCGAATCGGCACGTCATCTGGGGCAGCGGATGATCCTGGAAGGGGGCGAGCACCCCGTGGAATTCGCCTTTCGTCTGCTGACATCACGCCGGCCGGAATCCCGCGAACTTGCAGTACTCCAACAAGCCCTCGCAGAATATCGGACCGCGTTTCACCAACAACCTGAGAGCGCACAGCAATTGATTCGAGTTGGCGATTCCGAAGTAACAGAAGATATCGATCCGGTCGAGCTTGCCGCCAACACGGTACTGGCCAATGTCTTGCTCAATTTGGACGAAGTGATTACGAAAGATTGATCGAGGTGTGACCGGCCTTCGGCTTTTCCCCTGGAATTTGAGACCTCACTGCAATAAGCTAAAACGATGGATCCATTGGACATCAACCGCCGTTATTTCTTTGGTAAGGCGGCTGGCGGTATCGGCATGGCCGGGCTCGCTTCATTGCTGATGCCGGCATGCAATTCTGCTTCCCGCCAGGAAGTACTACAACCAGTTCCACCGACTGGCGAGCCACGGGTGACATTCCCGAATTTCACCCCCAGAGCCAAACGCGTGATTTACCTGTTTCAGTCCGGCGGTCCGCCGCAAATGGACTTGTACGACTACAAACCGCATTTGGAAAAAGTCCACAACCAGGAAGTCCCGGAGTCCGTCTTTCGAGGTCAACGTCTCACCGGTATGACCGCTGGACAAACGTCCTTCCCCGTCGCGCAATCCATTTTCAAATTCCAACAATGCGGCCAAAGCGGTGCCTGGATGAATCGTGAATTGATGCCACACCTGTCGAAGGTGGTGGACGAGCTTTGTATTATCAAATCACTTCACACGGACGCAATCAACCACGATCCGGCAATTACTTTTTTCCAGACAGGCTTTCAAAATGCGGGCAGGCCGAGTATCGGTGGCTGGCTCAGCTATGGCCTGGGAAGCGAAAACAACAATCTTCCCGCTTTCGTCGTGATGACTTCCAATAGCAACGGCATGCAACCGTTGTACGACCGGCTATGGGGATCCGGTTTTCTTCCGTCCAAACATCAAGGTGTACGGTTCCGGTCAGGACCCGATCCGGTGATGTATTTGAACAACCCGAACGGCATCAGCTCTGATCTGCGCCACAAAACGCTCGGCCACATTGCCGCGCTCAACCGGATGCGACACGCAGAATTCGGAGATCCACAAATCACGACTCGCATTGCGCAGTACGAAATGGCTTACCGCATGCAAATGTCGGTACCGGAACTCGTCGATGTGAGCGACGAATCCCAACACACGTTCGATCTATATGGTGACGACGCCCGTCAGCCGGGAACATACAGTTACAATTGTCTGTTAGCACGACGATTATCGGAACGAGGCGTTCGGTTTGTACAGTTGTTTCATCGTGGCTGGGACTCGCACAATGATCTGCCGGAGCAATTGACCGCGCGTTGCCGGGACACCGACCGCGCAACCGCCGGACTGATCGCCGACTTAAAGCAACGGGACCTGCTGAAAGATACGCTCGTCGTATGGGGTGGTGAATTCGGTCGGACGGTTTACTGCCAGGACGAACTCACCGCCACAAATTATGGGCGCGACCACCACCCGCGCTGCTTTACCGTGTGGATGGCGGGCGGAGGTGCTCGTCCGGGAATGGCCTGGGGCGAAACCGATGACTACAGCTACAATGTCGTGCGTGACCCGGTCAGCGTCCACGACTTTCACGCCACCATCATGCATCTTTTGGGCATTGACCACACGCAACTCACCTACCGCTTCCAAGGTCGGCAGTACCGCCTCACGGATGTACACGGCAATGTGGTGAAAAACGTCATTTCCTGAAGGAACAGGACCGGCTGGTTGCATTGTCGGACCAGATCAGTCCGTGTCATGTTCAGCGACCGGGAAACGCAACCTGCGTGTATCCGACAACCGAGTCGTTCGTGGAGAGTTACAAGTGCCGGAAATCAACAGCTCCATCACACTCTCGAATGAGCCGGCGCCCGAGGGGAAACAGACCGCCGAACTTCTTCAGCGGCTCACTCCCTGGATCTTCGGCATCCTGGTTCTGTCGGCCTATCTCTGCCACACGAAGCATTATGCTTTCCTGGGAGATGACTGCTTCATCTCCTTTCGCTATGCACAGAATCTGAACCTGGGCCATGGGCTGGTCTACAACCCGGGCGAATTTGTCGAAGGCTACACGAACTTCCTGTGGGTGCTGATGATGGCTGCCGCGATGCAATTAGGCCTGCCAGTCGAAGTCACATCACAGGCGATCGGCGTGACCAGCGGGCTCGTGTTGCTGTATCTTCTGACCTGGCTGGGAGCCCGTAGCAGCAGGTGGAGTGACCCGCTGATCTGGGTGGCACCACTGGCGCTCGCTCTCAACCGGTCCTTTTGCGCCTGGTGTACGGGAGGTCTGGCGACCCAGTTTTTTTCGCTGCTTGTGTTTAGCGGCTTCCTCTTTTTCTGGCTCGAATCGTGTCGGGCCCGACAGCGCCCCTGGTGTTCGGCATTGCTGTTTTCCCTGGCATCCCTGACGCGCCCGGAAGGCATCTTGTTTTGCGGGGTCGCAGGCTTGTTTTTCGCCACGGACGTCGTGCTGCTCAAACGTCGGTCCTGGTTCTCTCTCGGATTCTGGCTGTCGCTCTACGTGCCACTGGTAGCAGTTCACTTTCTGTGGCGACATGCCTACTATGGATACTGGCTTCCCAACACTTTTTACGCGAAGGTCTCGGGCATCTGGTTGAGTCAGGGAATGACCTACCTGCGTCTGTTCGTGGACGATCACCAACTGTGGTGGCTACTACCGCTGCTGGTCCTGGTCTTATTCGACCGGGATCGGCGGGCTCGTCTTTTCAGCACCATCCTGCTGTTTTACACAGCCTATCTGCTCTACGTGGGCGGTGACCGCTTTGAGTACCGTTTTCTGGTGACGGTGCTGCCCTATCTTTTCTGGCTGCTGCAACATGGAATTCGTCGAGTCGTGACCGGTTGGAATGAACGCGGCTGGCCACGCTGGGCAGGCGCTACCATTGGTGCGGCTTTAAGTCTCCTGGTGATGTTCGCTGCCTACCACCCCCACACACTGAAATATGAAAACAAACCTCCGCGGCATGGGATCGCCTCACTGGAACACGTCACCCACTATGCCAAAACACGCAGCTTCGAAGGCCGCTTCCTGAGAACGTTGGTCGAAGAAGGTTATCTGCAGGGAAACGAGTTGATCGCGGTCATCGGCGCCGGCGCGCTACCTTACTATTCGCGTCTGCCCACCCTCGATACTTTAGGTCTGAATGACACCACCATCGCTCATCAGGAAATTACCGAACGGGGCGTCGTCGCCCATGAAAAGCGAGCCAGCTACACCTACCTGCAACAACGTCAGGTGGTTATCTTTGATGTCTTGAATCGCCTGGTGCTCCCGCCGGATGCTGACCCGTATGACACCGTCTACCAGGGCAAGATACCACTGCGGATTGTCCAAGCACTGGACCATTACCTGGTCTTTCGCACGACGCTCTCTGACAAAGAATTCCGTCGGATCTTCTCACGCTTCAAAATCCTGCAGTGAAATGATAGAAACGCCGGAACACCACTAGCCCGGCTTACCGTTAGGACAGCCGTCCACGATGCTGAACAGGTGACACGTTTTGTTGAACCGTAACAAAGACTGCCGCCATTCTACGATTGGACAGTCTGTTCAGATGAGGATAATGCAAGTATGAGAATCATGATCATCGGCTCAGGTGCCATGGGTTGTTTGTATGGCGCGAGAATCGCCGAAAGCGGCCACGACGTTGTTATGATTGACGTACGACGCGAGGTTGTGGACACAATCAACCGGGACGGCATTCGACTCGAAAGTGCGGGCAAGGAAAGGTGCGTTACGGTCGTCGCAGCGATGCCAGATGCCGACCTTGAACCAGCAGAGGTCATGATCGTCCTTTCGCACACGAACGCAAATCCGGCGGTGGCGATCACTGCCAAGAGATTACTGTCTCAAAACGGTTTTGCAATCACGCTTCAAAATGGTATCGGAAACGTCGAATCACTGGTCGAATCGTTGGGCTCCCAACGCGTGCTTGGCGGCATCAGCTACAACAGCGCCACCGGACTCGGGCCGGGGCACGCAAAGCACACCAACCCGGGTCCGACCTGGATCGGAGAGATTGGCGGACACGGTTCGTCACGAGTCGACACCCTACAGGGCGTCTTGGAGGGCGCCGGATTTGAGACCTCTGTTTCAGAGAACATCACCGGCATTATCTGGAACAAACTGGCCGTGGCTTGCGCGGTCCACCCTATTTGCGCACTGACGGGTCTCATGGCGGGAGAAATCGGCTCTGTGCCAGCAGCCGACACCTTACAGGACAGGGTGCTCGAAGAGTTTCTAGCCGTCGTCAGGGCCAAAGGTATCACGTTGGCAAAACTGGAGGTGGTTGAGACCATCAAGGATCTTTCCAAACGCGTGATGGTCAAACCTTCCATGCGGCAGCACATCGAGCGCGGACTACCCACAGAGATCGACGCGCAAAACGGCGCTCTTGTGCGCCAGGCCCGTACCCTTGACTTGCACACGCCTTACAACGAGACACTCACACTGCTGGTCAAAGCGGCAAACGCGAACACGAGGAACTGACGGCGGCCAGCTGGGCGCTCACACGACATCAGAGTTTCATTCGCTTGAAGATCGTTTCCGGCAGGGCACAAATCACGGTCATGATGCACCGCCAGAACCACGGCACATAGAGCTGGTTCCGTCTGCGCTGAATCGCCCGCACGATGTCACGAGCCACGCGTTCAGGAGAGGCAAGCAGTAGTGATCGGGGATCGATCAGCCCCTCCGTCATCGGGGTATCGACAAAACCGGGTTTGATGGTCAGCACATGAACACCTGAGCGGTGCAACCGGTTGCGCAAGCCTGCCAGGTATACGTTCAAACCAGCCTTGGAGCAGCCGTAGATGTAATTACTTTGACGTCCACGATCGCCCGCAACCGACGAAATCGCCGCAATAAATCCTGAGCGACCTTGCGATAAATAGTTCGCCGCAGCGTTCAGGATCGATATCGCAGCCGTTAGATTCGTGTCGATGGTCCGTTTGACTTCTAAAACGTCTGTTTCCGTTTTGACCTGTTCCGGCATGTATCCGCAACAAAAAATCACGCCGTTCAGCGGACCATCCAGACGTTCGGCGCAGCGACGGATCAATGGCTCATGACTATCAAATTCAAGTGCCTCAAATAATTCGACCAGCACGGTCACTTCACATCGCAGGCGAAGATCGGTCGCCATGCGTTCCAGCTCGTCGGAATTCCGGCCTGCCAGGATTAACTGGTGACCTTGCCGAGCCAACTGACCACAAAGAGCCCGTGCAATACCGGAAGTGGCCCCCAAAACAAGAATGCGGTCGCTCATGATGACTCCACAATTCCCAGACGTCTCGCCTGGGAGGAAACGAACCGGTTCTCCGGATCAATCCGGGATTTGATCTGCTTGAATTCACCAAGACGCGGGTACATGGCGGCAAAGGTTTTTGCCGACATGGTGGCATCTTTGGCGAGATACAGTCGCCCGCCATGCTCCAGCAGGAGTTGATCCAACTCCCTCAGAAAAGGGCGTAATCCGGACGTGACGGGAAAATCCAGGGCCAACGTGTGACCAGGGTACATGTAAGACAAGACCCCTTGTCCGGCCAAACCACTACTCTTCAACACCGCCAAAAACGATGGAAGACGTGATGAGGCAATTTTCTCCATCAACTGGATCAGGCCACGACGCGAGGTTTCTCGCGGGAACAATGCCTGGTACTGGATGACACCGCGTCTTCCATAGATCCGGTTCCAATGCAGCAAACTGTCCAGCGGATAGAAGAATTTGTAGTAATCCACCAGCTGATTGCCGTCACGATGTGTCTCATAATAAAAAGAATTGAAAGCCTGAACACTCCAGGGATTCAACATTATTTTTGGCAGGTGGAAAGGAATCGTTCTTGGCCGAGGAGCGGGCACTTGCAAAGGTGCTTGGCGCTGTCTTGCTGACAGTTGCGCGCAAGTTGCGTTATTTCCCAACATGATGACCGAGCGCCCCAGAGATTTGCCACGCGACAAGCAGTCAATCCAGGCCACCGAGTACTGGTAGTCCGCGTCCGTTTGAGAAAATCGTTCCAGGGTTTCGTCCAGGTTGCGAGTGCGTTGATAGTCGACATCCACATAGCTTGTCTCGACCGGCATCAATTGGATCTGCGCACTCAGAATCACACCGGTCAATCCCATTCCACCCACCGTGGCCCAGAACACATCCGAATTTTCCGTGGGTGAACAGTGGATCACCTCCCCCGAGGCAATCATCAATTCCAGGCCGAGGACCGACTCTCCAAACGAACCGTTGTGGTGGTGGTTTTTTCCGTGAACATCCGCGGCAATCGCACCACCCAGTGTCACAAATCGAGTTCCAGGTGTTGTCGGTAGGAACCAACCACGCGGCAACAGATGTTCAATAATTTCAGCAAACGACAAGCCTGCTTCACCTTCCAGAACGCCAGACTGTGGATCCAGCGCCAAAAAACAATTTCGGCCTGTTTGAACAATCACGCCCCGGTCACCATTGAGGGACGAATCGCCATAGGAGCGGCCGAGCCCGCGGGAGATGTAATCCGGCTGCCGGCCATCACAAACAACAGAACGCAGCGTCTCCAGGCGATGCGGCCGGGAGACCCAGCCTCGCTCCACCGGATAATTTCCCCAACCTGCAAGCCTGTGTTCAACGTGGGTCATAGCGTCTCTTTCACCCACGGCGCAGTGGCGCAAATCAACAAGATGACGGTCACCACACCCACAATCCAACTGGCGGGATCGCGCAAAGCAAACACGACCGGATCTTCCGTGAGCCGCCTCCGTTTCGCCTTCAACCAAATTCGACTGATCCAGTACAGTAACAAGGGGCACACCAGCCACAACAACCAGTCATAAGTATAAAGCTCCTTGACTACTTCGCCATTAATGTAAAGCGCCAAAACAAGCACCGACAAGTAACCACTCGTGGACCCCATGCTTTCAATCAAACTCTGATCGGTCACGGCATAGCCGCGTCCCCCCGGAGCCTCCTGCCCTTCGTCAGCAAGCCGCACCAACTCGGCATAGCGTTTGGCGAACGCCAGTGAAGTGAAGAAAAACACCGAAAACCCGATCAGCCACTGGGAGACAGGCGTATCGGTGGCAAAACCTCCAGCCAGAATCCGGGCCGTATAGAGACCAGCCAGTACCAGCACATCAATCATCGTTTTACGTTTCAGCCACATCGAATAAAGAACATTGGTCAACAGGTAAAGCACGAGCAGGCCAGCGAACGACAACGGCTGTAATGTCCAGGCCGACAAAAGAATCCCCACCGTTGCCAGCAACACCGTCCACACGGGAGCGTAGTAAATCGGCAGGGCACCAGAAGCCAGCGGCCGACGACATTTCTCCGGGTGCCGGCGATCAACCTCCAGGTCCTGAGCGTCATTTAAAAAATAGACGGCCGAAGCGCTGGCGCAAAACGCAATGAACGCGGTCACTGCGGCGATGAATTTCTCTGGATTCAACAGATCATGAGCCATCGCCAGGGGGACGAACAGGAACAGATTTTTTGTCCAGTGCTGCGGTCGCAGGGCGCGAAAAAGAGGACCGATCCGGCCCGGCTTGCCCCCAAATACACGGGAGGGTTGGCAAAACCCCTTCAAGGTCCTCAACAGGCCTGCCGTAGGCTGCACCACATAGACTTGAGCTGCCTTCCGCCAGATCGGCACATCCGCCGAGGAGTCACCGACGTATGCAAATTCTTCAAAACCATGCAAACTGCAGTAGTGTTCCATGGCCGCCAGTTTTGCCTCGCCCTTGACGTTCGTTCTTCCATCGCTGGCAATCACATCGTCAAACAGGTTCAGGTGCATCGCAACTGCGTCGGCCCAACGCTGATCGGTCGCCGTTGCCAGGACGAGCTTCGCTCCCTGCTGCTTCTGGACTCGTAGAAATTCCAGCACCTCTTGCCGGTACGGAAGCACCTCGGCATCCGGTGTGACCAGTTCCGCCAAGGACCTTTTAAACTGGGCCAGACCACGAAAAAGAGCCCACGGAGCCCGCCAACAGGAGACTGGGCACTGCCGGAATGACAACAGAACAGCTTCACACAACGTGTCTGTTGCGATCAGGGTGCCGTCCAGATCGACAAAGATCACGCTCCGCGAGTTTCCAGTATCGTGAGTTTCAGCCATGAAGCTATACTCGTTCCCGTGAAAACTGCTGTGCGAACCGCGGCGACAAACGATCACGCTGGAAACAGACCAGCCCACGCTACAAAGCCACGCTGCCACACAACACCGCGCAAGGCTTAATTGTACCTTGACCTCGGATGCTACGAAGCCACTCATTCGCCAAATGCGTTAAGAGCCGACCGGCGGGAGATGCCGCAATCGTGACATTCCGAAAATCTTGCGTGATCCGTCCCGGGAAAAACCGTGATCCCAAAGTGTCGGAATCACATTGCAGCCGTTGCGTCTGCAACTTTTCTGAAAACGCAGCCCGCTGCCTTGAAGTGCCGACAGGAACAAACTGCCGCCAGAAACCTGTCGCGCGGCACCATGCTTACACCATTTGTCACAATTTCCCGGGTCATCATTTCGACCTCCGGCGGAGCAAGCCGAAAACGCTTGTCTGGCCTGCGAAAAACATTTAATATCTGCAATAGTAGACGGCTCGGTCCTGTCCTGAACCCGTTGGCAAGTCCGTAGGAACATCTCTGCCAAATGAATTTACAGAACGAATGAGGAACGTCCGATGTGGAGACCAAAAACATCACTGCGAACCCTTCACTCTTCACGACGTCGGTTTTTAAAAACTTCCGCCACTGGTGTCTCGGCCGCCGTGACGGGGACCTTCATCGGTGGCAGCAGCCGACAGCTTGCCGGCAACGAGTCGCTGCTCCGGGATGCCATCGACATCCGGCGCCTTCCTGGTTCGACGGTCGTCGACGTGGTTCGCGGGCAAGGCTACTTCCCGGTAATCGCCACCCTGGATGACAAGAGGCTTGCCGTCGTCCATCGAGGCGGGGACGGTCACGTGGGAGTCCGGGGACGCCTGGACATTTCCTATTCGACTGATTCAGGCCAAACCTGGGGCCAACCGTCGACAGTGATCGACAGTCCGTTGGACGACCGTAACCCTGCTTTTGGTGTGGCTTCCAACGGAACGCTGCTGGTAGCCTATCAGCGGCGAGGTGGTTACGACGAGGAAGGTAAAGAGATCGTGGACATGGACCGCGTCGACACGCGGGTGATCTGTTCCCGCGATGGAGGCCGCTCGTGGGTCGACGACGCGCCACTCAGCTACAACCGACTGAATGGCGCATCTCCCTTTGGAAAAATCCGCTCGGACTCGGACGGCACCCTGTACCTGCCCGTTTACGCCGGTCCCTTCCTTGCCGACCTTCAAGGCTTTGTCGCCACTGACAAGGACTACACTCCGGCCTATCTTCTGCGATCCTACGACCAGGGTAAAACTTGGACCAACCCGATCCTGATGGGTCTTGGGTTAGCCGAGCCCGACGTACTCTTCTTACCGAATGGCGATTGGCTGGCCGCGGCCCGCACCGGTCCCCTGGTGACCTGCCGGTCCAGTGACGGGGGTAAAACGTGGGGAGATCTCCAGCAGGTGACCGAAAGCCGCGAGCACCCACCCGATTTGACCCTCTTGAACGACGGGAAAATCCTGCTGACCTTCGGTCGCCGCAACCCGCCCTACGGGGTTCAAGGCCTGATCAGCCGAGACCTGGGGCACTCCTGGGAATCCCGCCGCCTGGTCTTTGCCGACGAACTTCCGGGACAGGACATCGGCTACCCATCCACCGTCCGACAGGACAACGGCCGCATGGTCACCACCTTCTACTCAGCCGGCACTCACGAAGAACCTCACACTTTCCACGAAGCTATCAACGCCTTTTGTCGCGCCGTATGCTACGACGAGGCGGCCCTCCTGGCCGCCTGGGATGCCAGCTAACCAACCTATTGCCACTGGAAAAACATGCCCGGTCGCCGGCAAAACAACAGAAACTTTCTCTGGCGACGGAGCAACCAACCGGACCCGGTTGTTGGAGCCGATCGCTCCGTCAACAGCTAGAAGAAAGCTGGACCGACAATCATCTGCCTTCTATCAGGTACAACCTTGCTGCCGAACCACGCAACGGATTCTGGACCTGCTTGTTGTGTTTTTCATACCTGATTCTGTTTTTTCTCAACAACCGTTGATGCGACCTTGAATGTTTCAGTTCCATTCCAGGTCTCCCTGAAACAGCGTGCAACGGTTAATTGCGAATCTGATCGTAAAGTTGCTGGGCATACTTCATCATGTACTCAAAGTCACCGCCTACCTGCAACCATTGAACGCCCAGGTCTTTAAGCGTGTTTGCAAACACGGGATCTACTCCCATTCCAGAACCCACGTACAAACCATTTTCGCGGGCCTTGGTCGCAATCGTCCGAATTGCATCCAGCACATCGGGATGCGTGATATTTCCCAGCATGCCCATCGTTCCGGAAAGGTCGTTCGGGCCGATACAGATGGAAGTCAGTTCTTTGATCTGCACGATCTCGTCCATCTGATGCACCAGGTCAATCGTTTCGATCTGGGCGGCAACAAACAAGTTCTCGTTCGCATGATCAAGATATTCCTGTCCAACAAAACGACCGTAATTCGTCGGTCGACGGGGTCCGAAACCGCGCGTACCCATGGGAGGATACCGACATGACCTGGCAAACTGCCGAATCTCTTCGACTGACTGTGCCTGTGGCAGAATGATGCCCTCAGCCCCCGTGTCCAAAACGCGTTTGATCCAGCCAACGTCACCGCTTGGAATTCGCACGATCGCCGCTGTACCGCCGGCCCGAGCCGCGATTAAATGCGACATCATGCTTTCCAGGCTGGTAGGACAATGTTCCAAATCGATCCAAAAGAAGTCCGCAATGCCACTCATCGCCTCTGTAACCGCAGCATCGCTAAGACTCACACCCATGCCCGTCGTCACTTGACCGGCATCCATTTTTTCACGAAATCGTTTGAGATTATCAGTGATCATCGTTCAAAAATTCCTAGTACTTTTTTTCGGGGCATCCCCAGGTGACACTAAGTCGTGTTCGCTTGCACCTAGAGTATAGCAATCAGAAGTCCTGTTGATCAAGGATGCGCTGGTCAACGGATGCTGAACACCGCAACGATCGATAACACGTGTAACGTCGAGTTGAACACTCCATTACATTTTGACGTGGACGGCCAGGGCGGATAACATCTCCGAATCGGTCGCCTGAGGAAGTCGATCCGTGCGCACGCCTTTTATCCCTGGCCATTCGCTTCCGCGTTGTCGTCCTCCACAAGAATTCCGGCCCTGCCGCCAAACGGCTTGATCCCGTGAATGAGAACCATGCAGACTTGTCTGTCAACTGCAACGCACAAACTTTCGCAGCACCGGTAAGTCCCTGGCATCCACACCCGCCATGGCAGCAGCCGTAACGGAAACCTCTCCTACGTAAATGTCACCCCGCGAATCGACACAGATGTCGTGCGCGGCATAAAATTCGTGAAGCTGCCTGGCGTCCTGTCCACCGCCCCAACGGGCCAGCAGTGTTCCGTCCTGATCAAAAATACTCACTCTTCCGCCAACCGCGTCTGGACAACGATCCATCCAGGAAAACAAACCGTTGCGAGCACCCAACTCAGCCACGTACACCAAATCATCACGAGCAATGAATACCTGACAAGGACGGACGACATCAGTCCACTGGCTCAGGCATTCACCATCGGCTGAAAATATTTGTATGCGACTATTTTCCCGGTCGGCAACATAAATCCGTCCCGCGCCGTCGACTCCAATACCGTGTGGTATCTGAAATTGGCCCGGCCCATCGCCGGGCTCTCCCCACGACTGAATCAGCTCGCCTTCGCCCGAATAGCGATGCACCCTTGCATTCCCATATCCGTCAGCCACATAAATCTCGCCAAGCCGGGAAATGACCAGATTGGTCGGCAAGTTATAGGGCGCCGCACCGCGTAAAATCGTGCGAAAATCAAAGCCTTCAGCCCCGCTGGGCGACGGCACCCCACTCGGTCCGATTGCACGTATCGGCCGGCCAGCAGGCGTGTATTGTCGCACCGCGTGACCAGCGTCGTCCACCAAATAAACAGTATCATCCTCGGCGATCCAGATACCATGGGGACGAACAAGAAGTTGGCATTCCCAGGAGTTGAGAAAATTGCCATCCGGGTCAAAGACAATCACGGCCGGAGCGCCTCGGTTGAACACGAACAGATTGTCGTGCGAGTCGACCGCCACACCAATCGCCTCAAAGTGAGTGATATCTGACGGCAGGCGGTACCAGTCCAGCAGCGGCTGGTAAGTCAGTTCAGCAGTTCCAACAGTGTTCATGGATTTTCAAACCGTGCCCGTCGCTGCATCGATCCATGACGCATCCACCTCGAGATCCTGAGCGGTGCTTGTGATCTGATTCCAAGTGGCATCATCCAGATCAATTCCTGCGGCCAGTCGTTCTGCCTGATTGTGGGCCTCAAGATCACCAGGCACCATCACTTTGCCGTCGGGGGAGTCGGGGCGCGAACTTCTGACGAAATCAACGTAACGCGAGACCTCGTCATTAAATCCCCCTTCGGGTCCCACCTTCGTCGGATCGACATAGATCGAGAGCATTCCCTGTTCCAAACCAGTCTTTCCCTTTTGGCTACATCCACTTCCTGTCAGAGCACCGGCCAACAACTCCGCCATCAGGCCCAGTCCGTAACCCTTATGTCCTCCGAAGGGAAGAATGGCTCCCCTTGGTGGCCCGTAAAATTCGTTGGGGTCATTTGTCGGCTGACCGTCGGCATCCAGAATCCAACCATCCGGCACGCTGACGCCTCGATTTCGCGCAACCTTAAGTTTTCCCTCCGCAGCCGCAGCCGCAGCAATGTCAAAAATGACCGCTGGCTTGCCTGCAACGGGCACGCCTATGGTAACCGGGTTGATGGAAACCCGCCGGTCGATTCCACCGGTAGGTACCATCAACATGCCCAACCCTGTCGTGTTGACAAAATGCAGGGATACACATCCTGCATCTGTCGCAAGTTCAGCCCAATGGCCAACACGTCCGACGTGGCCCGAGTTGCGTAACGCAACCACGGAGACTCCTTGTTCCTGACATTTGTCCAGTCCCAGATCGACGGCTTGCTTGGCGACCGACTGTCCGTAGCCCAACTGCCCGTCGACTACCAGAATCGACGGACTCTCAAAGACCATCTTCAGTTTTCGATTGGCAACAACTTTTCCATCCCGCAACCATTCGATGTAAATCGGTGTACGAATCACACCGTGTGAATCGTGTCCAACAAGATTCGCCTTCACCAGATGCTGGGCGATCAGGTCAGCTTCACCCTGATCGGACCCGGCACGCGCAAAGATGGCGGAAATTAACTGCTCGAGTGGTTTTGCTTGAAATTTCATTGGAAAACATCAGGGAGGTGAGAATCGACAGGATGAGGAAAAAGAAGTCGGCTTCAGTAACACGCGCAAGAATTTTTTTCTATTTGCCGGCCCTGCCATCATCGAACAGTGCCGGGCACAAAAAATCGGTGGAGCCCCAATCCCAAAGTGGTTTCCGTTCAGAGCGGAGGACTCCGACCAACAACCTTTCGTCAAACGCGGAACCGTGTCAAGCAGTTCCGGCCGGATCAAAGTACTGTGGTTCCGCACCAACCTTCCATTTGATGTTGCAGCCAATACTGGGGGTCTGGTCTGCTGAGACCGCCTGGCCGGCCAGGACTTCATCGACCGCTTGGCGCAAATCTTCACCGGTCACAGGTATCCCGCTCTCGGGTCGACTGGAATCCAACTGACCCCGATAGACCAGTTTCTGATCCTTGTCAAAAACAAAAAAGTCGGGAGTGCAGGCAGCTCGATAAGCAACCGCGACCTCCTGGGTTTCGTCATACAAGTAAGGAAACGTGTAACCCTGTTGTTCGACTTCGTGCACCATTTGCTCCGGAGAGTCTTCGGGGTGCAGACTGACATCATTCGAGCTGATCGCAACGATTGCAGTTCCCCGGGGTTGATAGTCGCCTCCGAAACGGGCCAATTCGTCGGCAATGTGCTTCACGAAGGGGCAGTGGTTACACATAAAAATGACAACCAGGGCTGGTGCCCCGTCAAAGTCCGACAACGATACCATCTTGCCATCGACATTGACGAGCGAGAAATCCGGCGCGTGCGTTCCCAAGGGCAACATCGTACTGGCGGTTTTGACCATTGCATTTTCTCCAACTGCAGAACTGAGATACTGGGAAAATTGAGGACCGCTCTTTTGGCTACCCTACTTGGGCTGAGTCTACAGCGGACGACTGGCATCGTCTACTACCCTCATTACTCTGTCCATCAGGCTGTTCCACCACGACTGCTCATTCAAAAAACGACAAGATCGGTTGGACCACCAGGACTTGCTACATCCGACTTTCAAGTTGAAACCTCGCTCGTGCTGCGCAGGCAAACGTGGTGTGCCTCATGTGCGCCATCCCAAATAGAAACAGCCGTTTTCCGAGTGGTCGCAGCTACAACGTGATTGAGTCGGACCTGACTCCCGGAAATTCTAGCTGATGAGTGCCGATGTGTAGGACGACGAAAGCCGGTCGGCAAGAGACTGTCGAATGTTGTACCACTCGCATCGACCCGACTTGGCAGACAGACAGTTCGAAACATCACACCACTTCGATTCGTAGCACGTTGCCTTTCTCAACACGTCGTTCACCAACAAGTCGAGAAGGGTCATCCGAATGGATTCCAGAGAGCAATTGCCGTCTAGTTTGACAATGCGGGGATCCCCTTCAGCCAATTGGTTAAAAATTTCGCGGGCGGCATTCAGAGACGCGACCTGTTCAAATTGGTTCGGTATTTCGCCCCGGCTTTCTACGATGCGAGCCAGCGAGACCACCGGATCAATATCGATCAGGAATACCACGTCTGGCAGCGGAGCAAAACTGCTCATCTGCCGGGCGATTTCCTCGACATTACCCAGCCTGGCACCTTGATACGCAATCGAGGAATAAAAGTAGCGGTCCAGGATTACCACCTTACCTGCCTCCAGGCCGGGTGTGATCAGGTTCTCAATGTGTTCGCGACGGTCCTTCACAAACGCATCGAGTTCCTCTGCGGGAGCCATGCGACCGCTGGCAGCCGATGCGCGGATTTTCCTCCCCCACGGTCCGTCGGTAGGCTCTTTGGACTGGATCACGTCCAGCCCCGCGCTGGAGAGAGCGTCCGCCAGCAAACGCACCTGGGTCGACTTCCCAGTCCCGTCAATCCCTTCAAACACGATGAGTAGGCCACGACTTGTCATCGACGAAATGATAGTCCATGCCCAAACAGTCAACAAGGACAAGCGGGCGCCCACCAGGCTCATCGACAGACCCGGCATTTGACATTTAATGAACGAGTCTTTCCAGTTGTCCGATCAAGTGTTCCAACTGCTTTAAGGCCGTTTCATACGACTGGTGATCCTGTTTGCGTGGAATCAGTCCCGCCTCGCCCGTGATGAAGCACAGTCCTTCCAGACGACAGGCACAACGCTGTGCAAGCTCACAAATTTCGCGGACCGCATGCTCCGCAACAGCACAATCGGGGGTCGTTTCAGATTGCTGCAGAAAATTCATCAGGCCTTCAGCCGTCGCAGCGACCGGTTCGAAAGATTTTGAGTCCAGGCTTCCAGTCCTCCAGAAAGATAGTCACTCCACAACTGCGAAGCGAGTGCATGGAAGTGGCGGACTGTATCCAGCAAAGCCGTGTTAGCAGCCATCAAAAGTTGTACTGGTCGATGTTGTTTTTGTCGAAAATCAGGGGCTTCCCAAGAATCACCTCACGCTCGGTGATACGAATCGAATCGAGCTTGCCCATCGCCCGACTCTCGGCCGGTAACAAAGGGTTCCGGTGCAGAGCGGCAGCCACCTGGACGGTCAGATAGCCCAGCTTTTCCACATCAAACAAAACAAATTCCTCGACCGTACCGTCCTGCACATAATCTCGCATCAAACTCGGCAGGCTCAAGCCGGTGACAAAAACTTGTCCCTGACGACCCGCATCACGTACCGCCTTGGCAGCAGCGGGCAAGGCAACAGAAGTAATTGCCCAGATGCCCCTCAATTCCGGATAAGCGGCCAATAGATTTGCCGTTTCCTCGCGCGCTTTCAACTGATCCTCGGTCGGGTATCGAGTTTCCAGAAGCTCACAGTCTGGATGCTGCTGCAGACGCGGGACCATGATCTCCATCCACGAATTTTGATTCGCGGCAGTTTTCGTACCGCTGATGATCACAAATTGTCCTGTCAATTTTTTGTTCTCACCAGCACCTCGAACCATCACATCGACAAGGGTATTTGCAATATCTTCTGCGGGAGCCTGATTCACAAAGATGCTTCGCTGCGAGGACTCCACATCGGCGTCCGTATCCCAGGTAATGACCTGGACTCCTTGAGACTGAGCGCTGAACAACGTCGACGCGATCGCGTCGGGATCATTCGGAGCCACGGCAATCACATCGAACCCTTGTGCCACCCAGGCCTCGATCATTTTGGCCTGTTGTTCGGTATTGTCCTCCGTTGGCCCGTCGTAGGTTAAATCGACTCCCAATTCCTCGGCCGCCTCCTGTGCCCCCCGGCCTGCGGCGTCGAAAAATGAAATTCCCATCAATTTTGGCATCATGCCAATCCGGACAGGTGACTCAGCATCCTGATCTTGTTGACACCCTAATAGACAACAGGACAGGAAACCAACGACCAGAGCGGTCTTTGATCGTTTAATCATCATATTCGTTCTGCTGCCTCATTCAGCGTTTCCACCCTGTCATCGGTTCGCGCCAACCATTCGTTCCACACTGCAACGACTATCAGCAACACGCCCACGACCATGAGCCTGGCATCCGCTCCGATGAATTTGAAGCGCCCGCTCAGGAAAAATAAACCAATGTCGATGTTGGCAATCACCACGATTCCCAGCAGGGTTTTAAGAATACCACCGCGACCACCCGTAATCAGCGTGCCACCCACGACGACACAGGCAATCGCTTCCAATTCGATGCCCCGATGTGCATCCGGAATGGCACCTTTCCGCACAGTATAGACCACCGCCAACAACCCCGATACCATGCCGGAAGCCGTGTAAAGCCACCATTGAGTACGTCGTACGGGAATCGCTGCGAACCGTGCCGCCATTGGATTGTCACCGATTGCATAGCACCAACGACCAAACCGCGTACCATGAACGAGAAGCATCGCGGCCGCAAAAACAAATGCCAGGATCCAGTACTCGCTGGGCCAACCGGCGATTTGGCTCGTATCAATGGCCGGATCGGGTAGCTTGGTGATCTTTTCGCCACCGCAAAGCATCAGCGCCAATCCCGAGTAAAAGGCCATCGTCGCCAGGGTCGCCACCAGAGGCGACAATCCCAACACCACTAAAAACCCGTTGATAGCCCCTATCGTGGCTCCTACCAGGACGGCCAAACCACTGGCCACTTCCGCCGGCCAACCGGCTTTCCACAAAAGCCCCATGGCAACCGAGCTGAGCGCAATCATCGATCCCACCGAAAGGTCGATTCCACCACTGAGAATGATCGCCGTCATCACGATCGCCAGGACTCCGACCCGGGCCCATTGGACACCCACATTCACCAGGGCTGCAGGACGTTCGACCTGTGAAAAAACAAGCCCCACTGCGAGCAGCAGCAGCAGCCAAGGCAGCAGAACCGGAATATTTTTTATGAATCCTTTTCGCTTCATGTCCTACGCCTTTTCCAAAACAAGTCCAGCAGCACCGCTGTAAGAATCAGTCCGCCGATGAACACATCGACTTGCTCGCCACGTATTTCCCAGCGGACCAAAGCCAGATTGACGAGTCTCAGTAGTACGGCACCCAAAACAACTCCCAGCACGGTACCACGACCACCCGTGATGCTTACACCGCCGATCACAGCGACGGCAATGGCTTGTAACTCCCAGCCCTTAGCCAGTTGAGACTGCATCTGCATGCTTGCGGACAACACCATCACCGCTGCCACACCTGTCAACAAACCGCCCAGGCCGAAAGCAAAAAGCCAGGTTTTCGCCTGGGAGACTCCTACCAGTCGTGCAGCGCTCGGGCTAGAACCCAAAGCATACAGGTGCCTCCCCGCGCGCCGATGGGCATGAACGACGTAAAGCGTCGCTGAAACGAGAAGACCCAACACAATTGCCCCCCGAAATCCCGATTCCGGATGAATCGAAATCCATCCGAAGGCCTGCGGTACACTATTGATTTGTCGTCCACTGACCAGGGCGATCACCATCCCTCGATAAACAATCATCATGCCCAGTGTCACCACAATGGGATGGACTCTGCCGACAAGTGACACGAATCCGTTGAGCAATCCCCCCCCGAGCCCAACCAGCAATGACGCCAGGATTGCCAGGGGAATTGAAATTTGGGGAGCCATGGGCAGCTTGAGCAACAAGCCTCCGCAAGCCGCTGCCAGGGCGAGCAACGAACCGATTGAAATATCGATGCCTCCCGCAATAATCACCGTCGCAGCTGCCAAACCCAGAATCGACCAGAGCGCAGTTTCAGCCAGTAGATTGCCAAAATTCGCCCAGCTGAAAAAATTCACGCTTGTCAGGCTCAGCCAGATACTCAACACCACGATAACTGCCGCAAGGCTCCATTCTCCGGCACCCCGTGATGTCCAACTTGTTGTTTTTTTCCGGGCCGCTGGCGTTTGATCACACGCCTTTTCGATGGGAAGCGCCGCCTCGGCGATCTGGGTTGCGGTGACCTCCGTCGCCGGCCATTGGTCCGAGATATTTCCGGACCGAAGCACCATGATGCGATCAGAATACTGCTGGATCTCCGGCAGGTCGCTGCTGATCATCAGAATGGCACAACCCCGATCCGCAATTTGCCGCAAAATGCGATGGATTTCTGACTTGGCCCCAATGTCGACACCGCGCGTTGGTTCATCCAGGATCATCACCTTCGGTGCCGCCAGCAGCCAACGTCCTAAAACAACTTTCTGTTGATTTCCTCCGGAAAGCTGGCTGATGGATTGCTCCATCGTCCGTTGGCGCACTTCCAGCTGTTGAACGACCTGGCGGGTCACCTGCTGTTCAACCCGACGACTGGCGAGCAACCCCAATGACCAACGTTTGATCCATGGCTCCTGGTGGGGCAACCGGCTTGCGCTGGAAAATTCCGTCTGTGGTGAAGATCGAAAAAGCTGGGTCCAACGGTCCAACGTGGGTAGGACCGTATTCGCGCGAATGCTCAGTCCACGGCAGAGACCTTCCCGCAACCGGTCTTCGGGCAAATACGCAATACCGGCACGGACGGCATCCTGAGGCCGTCGAATTTCGATCGCCTCGTCATCCACGAGTACCGAACCGCTGGCGAGTGGCTCCAAACCAAAAATACCCCGTGCCATTTCAGTGCGCCCGGCACCAATCAGTCCGTACACTCCGACGATTTCGCCAGCTCCCACGCAAAAATTGATTCCTTGAAACCTGCCTTTGACATCGTTCAGATCACGAACTTCCAGGCGGCGAACCGTGTGGCCCCGTTCCGGATCACCAGCCGAAGAATCGGGGCGACGCTGACGGTCGCTGGAACTGTCCTCTAAATCACGGCCGACCATCGCCTGGACCAGCAACTTGCCGTCCACGTCTTTTCGATCCCTGGTCCAGATCTTTCGGCCGTCTCGCAATACCGTAATCCGGTCCGACAGTGCAAACACTTCCTCCTGTCGGTGGGAGATATAAATCACACCCACCCCATCTGCTTTCAGTCTGGCCACCTGCTGAAACAGCCAGGCAGCCTCCACGGACGTCAAGGCGCTGGTGGGCTCGTCGAGAACCACCACTTTAGCACTTTGCAAAACGGTCGCTGCAATCTGGAGCATGTGACGATGCGCCACACTTAAACGGTCGGCGGGAACCCCTGCTCCGATTGGTTCGCCCACCGCCCCGATCACTTTTTGCGCCGTCTTCTGCATGGCCGACCAGTTCACAAACCCGAACTTCCTCGTTGGCAGACCATGCAGCAGGGCGATGTTTTCTGCCACGGAAAGCGTGGGGAAAAAATCTGCTTCCTGGTGAACCGTCACGATACCCGTTTTCCGAGCAGCGACCGGGTCGTTCCACTGGCAGACCTGCCCCTCCAACCGGCAGCAGCCGGAATCGGGTTGCAGAACCCCCGAAATGATGTTGATTAACGTGCTTTTGCCGGCTCCATTTTCACCCACCAGAGCGTGAACTTCTCCGGGGCGCAAATCGAAATCAACGTCGGCGAGAGCACGGACTCCCGGGAAAGATTTCGTGACTTGTTCCAACTGCAGTAAAGTTGGTGCAGCGACGTTCAAGCGAGTACCCCTCTAACGTAACGGTAGTTGCCCCCGGGTTTCATCATCCGGCTAGTGGAAAATAGTGCTTTTTCGACAGGACGCAACCCGTGCCGCCTGTTTCCGTTCATCTAACATTCGAGCCGCCCGCCGACGGAACCTGTACCGTGACACTCTCGCAGTCAGCTGTGGTTGCATCCACCCGCAAGATCAGGCCGTGGCCGGCTGCCTCCTTGCCAACGACCCCGTCCACCCGTGTTCAACAAAAAAATTGGAAACAAAGCCCTGGCGTTCTCGTTAGCAAGTCAGTCGACATCTCGCAAATCTTCCTTCCTTTTTCATTTACACACAAGGCTGTTTTGTACGAGGCCATGTTCCTTGACTACCAACCACACCCGCTATATAACATCACTTGCAAGTCATTTGCAAATTTATCGACGGGCGGCCAATAACGCGGAAACAACCGTGATCAGAAATGTCATGCAACGTACAAAAACAGGATTTACACTCGTTGAATTACTGGTCGTGATTGCAGTGATTGCGATCCTGATCGCTCTCCTTCTGCCTGCCGTACAAGCGGCCAGGGAGGCTGCTCGCCGTACTTCCTGCTTGAATAACATGAAGCAAATCGGCCTGGGTATGCAAAGTTATCATGTGACCCACCGAACACTACCGCCTGGATGGATCGGTTTGTCACCGGGAACAAATATTCCGCTCGTCGATGGTGAAACCGGCTGGGGCTGGGCATCGATGATCTTGCACCAACTGGAATTGGGCAATGTCCAGGATGATTTGATCGACCACAGGCTCCCCATTCTGGACCCGGCTCACCAGATCACACGTGAAACGGTGATCGCCACCTACCGCTGTCCTTCGGACCTGGGCGACCCAACTTTTGATCTCCGCTCCGAAGAGAATACCAACAACGTCGTGGCGACTGTTGCGACGGCCAACTACGTCGGCGTTTTCGGTACCACCGAACTGCATATCTGCGAGGGCTTGCCAGCGGGATCCAAGTGCACCAGTGACGGCACTTTTTATCACCTCAGTCGAACTCGTTTTCGTGACATTCGTGATGGACTGAGCAACACGATGATCCTGGGAGAACGCTCTTCGTCACACGGACACTCTACCTGGTTGGGAGTCATCCCAGCGGGCGAGGAATCTCTGGCACGTATTGTCGGCGTTACGGATCACGCACCCAATAACAAGCAGGGACACCTGGATGATTTCCGCAGCGAGCATCCGGGCGGTGCGAACTTCATGCTGGGAGACGGGTCGGTACGTTTCCTCACAGAAAACGTCGAACTGGGAATCTATCGCAGCATGGCGACACGGGCGGCGAGCGACGAATAATCTGAATGCTACGGTGGGGTCAGGAGATGACATCACCGTGACAAAAACCCTACCGTGACAAAAACCCTGGTGCAGCGTTAACTACCAGGGAATACTTTTCCAATCTGCTCGCTCTATCGATTCGGTGCTTTCAGCCTTGGCAACCCCTTAGCTGTCTGCAGGAAGAAAGCAACAACGTGGATCGACCTCATTGACAAGTTGCGCAATGGCCGCGAATCAAAATCTCGGTGATTTCACCCATAGCCCGACGGCGGGAACCCTTGCTCGGCTTCAATTGCACGGAAAAGTCAGAAAGGCATGAAATCTTTCCACAATCCACACACATAAAATGCGGGTGTTCGAATTCCGCTTCCGACTTTTTCGAACGGAGTTCAAAGCGACGAACCTGATCACCTAAATCAAGTCGTGAGATGATTCCCGCTTCGGACAACTCGTGAAGCGACCGGTAGATGGTCGATTGGTCGAATCCAAACTGGCTGAGCCGATCCGTGACTTCACCATGACTCATCGGCACACCCAATCCGGCCAGTTGCTGCAACACGGCAATTCGTGCTGCCGTGCAACGCATTTTCACGTTGCGCAACAACGACTTGGCTTCAGCCACCGATAAAGCAGTTTTCGATTGAGACACCCGTTCCATCTTTCCTAAGACTCGTACGCGGATCGTCGCTTCACCCTTTTTTCCAATCGTAATCCATTTGCAAGTGCCTTGCAAATGCAACTCCTTTCCGGAACATCCCACGTTCCGGAAAGACGGAGCAAACGGAATCGCCCATCAATCGGAGCCATATCGGGGTGACAGTTTCAAGCCAAAGTAACGATCGGCGTTGTGGAAGCAGATGTCACCGACCAGTCGGGAAAGCAGATCCCAGTCATCCGGCAATTCGCCGGCTTCCGCATCGGTGCCGACAAGGTCACAAAGGATGCGGCGAAAGTACTCGTGACGTGGATAAGACATCAACGATCGTGAGTCCGTCAGCATCCCCACGAACTGGGACAGTAATCCCAGGTTCGACAAGGCGTCCATTTGCCAGCGCATACCATCCTTCTGGTCCAGATGCCACCAGCCAGAACCCCACTGCAACTTGCCGGCTGTCGGGCCGCACTGGTAGTTACCGATCATCGTTGCAAGTAAATAGTTGTCCGTGGGATTGACGTTGTACAAAATCGTCTGCGGCAACCTGCCCTGCCTGTCCAACCGGTCGAGAAAACGGGCCAGCCCCGCAGCCTGCGAAAAGTCGCCAATCGAGTCGCATCCGACGTCGCGCCCCAGGGTTTGAAACATGCGTGAATTCAAATTCCGGTAGGCCCCCAAGTGAAGCTGCTTGGTCCAACCCCGTTCGGCATCCAGTTGAGCCATGTGATGCAGCAGGTACATGGCCAAACGGTCCTGTTGACCAGGATCCAGAGTCTGACCCTGGAAGGCCTGATCAAAGATCGAAGCAACATCGTTGTCGTCAAAATCGACATCTGGCAGATAAGCGAATGAGTGATCCGAGAGCCTGCCGCCCGCGTCCGCAAAATCGGCGTGCCGTTTGGCAAGCGCGGCCAAAAGAGTGTCCAGCTGTCGGCACTCGCTTCCTGCCATTTGACCCAACCGCTCGAGATAAGATTTCCAGGCATCCAGGTCGTGGGTATCGAAAACGCGGTCGGGACGATAGGCCGGATATACTTTGGTATCAATCGCCAAACCAGATATTGTTTCGTGATGGTCCAGCGAGTCGGCCGGGTCGTCTGTCGTGCACACCACGGCGACTTGAAAACGATCCAGAATCGCATGCGTATCCAGGGATTTTAACTGCCGTTCTGTTTCGTCCCAGATCTCTCGAGCCGTATCTGCATTCAGCAACAACTCGATACCGAAGTAGCGGCGCAGTTCCAAATGCGTCCATTGATAGAGCGGATTGCGCATGGTTTTTGGCACGGTGCGGGCCCATGCCAGAAACTTTTCATAAGGGTCCGCATTGCCCGTGATGTGGACCTCATCAATCCCGCTGGCACGCATGGCACGCCACTTATAGTGATCTCCTTCCAGCCAAATTTCGTGCAGATTTTCGAAGCGACGGTTACTGGCTATGTCCGCGGGCGGAAGATGACAATGGTAGTCGTAGATCGGCAATCCGGCTGCCGTTTCATGATACAAGCGTCTGGCTGTCTCGCTGCGTAGCAAAAAATCATCGTGCAGAAAAACCATGTCGTCTCCCGGAGGCAAGAAGCGGATGCGAGTGGTTCATTTTGCAGACCGTGCGTCACCCTGGAAAGGGTGGCTTGCAGCCCTAGTGACATTCGCATAGCTTGAAGCAACGCTGATTTCTATGTTTGCGGGCATCTTGGGGTTCGTCTTCTGTCGGGAAATGGCGGGTCGTTGCAACCCGGAAGCGACTCCTTCCTTCAAAAAAATGCGCAGCCCACTGCCTCACAGGGAACAAACATGTCTCACAGTGTTGACAAGCTGGAACAAGACCGTCACTCCCTGCATCACCTGAAATCGCAAGGGTCCCTCAGCAAGGTTCTCGGCTACAGTAGACTTTCTGCGCCAGGGTGGCTTCAGGGTGCCATCACTTTGGGTGGGGGATCATTGGCAGGCAGCCTGTACCTGGGGGTGATCGGTGGATACCAACTGATGTGGTTGCAGCCACTGATGATGATCCTGGGAATCGTGATGCTCAGCGCGATCGGATACGTCGCTCTCTCGACGGGCGAACGTCCGTTTCAAGCCATCAACCGACACGTCAACCCGGTCTTGGGATGGGGCTGGGCCATCGCCACGCTGATGGCCAACATGGTCTGGGCAATGCCTCAGTTTGCCCTGGGAACTGCGGCGATGCGGCAGAACCTGGGTGTATTCAAGGGAGAAGGCGGAGCAGTGACCTGTTCCCTGATCCTCTTCGCCATCGCCGCCGTTGTGGTCTGGTTCTACGACAGCGGAGGTCGCGGAATCAAGATTTTTGACGCCACTCTCAAAATCATTGTGGCCGTCGTGGTGCTGAGTTTTTTTGGCGTCGTGGTCGCCATGTCCCTCCAGGGGGCAGGACTTCCATGGGGTCGAATCCTGGCGGGATTCATTCCCGACTTCAGCCTGCTGAACCGGATCGCGGACGGGTTCAGTCCCTTTCTGGAGAAAACCGTACACGCCGAATTTTGGCGTTCCCAAATCCTCAGCAGCCAGCGTGACAAGATGGTCACGGCCGCCGCCACGGCGGTGGGTATCAACATGACATTCCTACTACCCTATTCCATGCTCAAACGGGGCTGGGACAAGGACTTTCGGGGCCTGGCCGTGTTCGACCTCTCGATTGGTCTGTTCATCCCCTTCCTGCTGGCCACCAGTTGCGTCGTGATCGCCTCGGCAACCCAATTCCACGGGCGTTACGATGCCGGCCTGTTGAATGAGGAACCACGAACCGAAGTCACCGAGAAACTTGCCGGCGGATACGAACGCGCGCTGCAAAACCTGCTTTCCAACACGGGGTCTGACACGGTACTATCCGAACTGGAGGGTACTGCCAAGGCGGAAGCCATCGCCGGCATTGCTCAAGCGGACCGGCAACTGGCCGCCATGCTGGTCAGTCGCGATGCCAACACGTTGGCTCTATCGTTGGAAGGCCTGACCGGAAAGAACATCGCTCAGTATGTGTTCGGTATCGGCGTGTTGGGCATGGCCATTTCCACGATCATTATCCTGATGTTGATCAACGGTTTTACGATCTGCGAAATCTGCAATCGGCCGTCCGAGGGGATGCTCTATCGATTCGGTTCGCTGTTGCCGGGACTGGCCGGGGGAATCGGTGCCCTGACGCTTTGGAGCAGCGAGGCCAGGTTTTACGTCGCCCAGCCAACCAGTATCTTCGGAATGGTGCTGCTGCCCATCGCCTATGCCACTTTTTTCCTGATGATGAACAGCCGGAGTCTGCTGGGAGAACACCTACCACGTGGCGGCCGGCGCATCGCGGTCAATGCCGTGATGCTGGTTGCCCTGGGAGCCGCCACCGTGGGGGCCGGCTGGTCGATTTGGGGCAAGCGAGAGACGATTGGATGGACCGGTGTCATGGCAGCCATCTGCTTCATTGCCGCGGCCCTGGTGGCTCATTTCTGGCGGGCCGGCAAGATCACTGACCAACAACCCAGCTGACCCACTGCGTCCTGGCCTTGGCAACCATGACAAAAGGTCTCTCGCGATACTTCCCTCAGCCACAACGCAGCGGCGTCCTGTGAGCGGCCGACACGTCTGGCCACCTTTCATGCCGGTGATCCGAAGACCTTATCCGGTCGCAAACTTCAATCTCGGGTGCAATTCCGGAACCGACTCTCTACAATGCTCGGTTTCTATTTCGTCTCCGCGGCAACCAACCCCCGAGTGCACTCCATGTTGACATTTCTGATGTTACTCGGGCTTGCCACCGTTCCCGTCACGATGGGCGCCTGGATCCTGCGTCCGTTGGATCGAGCCGCAAAAAATCGTAAGCACCCCACGCGTTTCACCATGCTCGACTTTTTCGGACTCGTCTTTCTCGCACAAATCCCCCTGGCGGTTATTCACGCTTTAGCCTTCGATGGTGATGGCTCGCTTGTCTGGTTTTTGGACCTGCTCGCCTGGATCGGTTCTCTCATGATTTGGTGGTTTGGCGTCAAAACCTTTTCCAATGCGGGCATTCGGTCAACATGGATCCGGGCCGGTCTTGTTTTTCTGGCTCTGCCCATGGCGTTCTACGGGTCGTTTGCTGTCGTCGTCATCGCATCCCTCCTCTGGACTCCTGCTAATCTGGAAACCGAATGGGTAATCATTTTCATCGTCCTTGAAATTGGTTTGCTGGCTGGGATCGCGTCCTCGGCTCGTTACACACGTTTCGCGATCAGCGCGACACCTGAAAATCCACCCCGGGAGTGACGGCCGGATTTGTCGGCGCAAACTCACGCCAGCGGTCCAGATGCGTGCCAACTAAGGGTAGACAAAAAAGGACGTCCAGCCTTGACCCGAATCTTCGTAGATGGAACGTTCGTGCATCCGCCCGTCACGACCTGTCCAAAACTCGATGCGAGCGGGAACCACGCGGTAACCGTACCAATGGTCAGGTCGCGGTACAGGTCCGTTTTCGTACCGACGTTCAAGTTCAGCGACCCGGTCCACCAAGATCTGCGGGTCTTCCAAAATCTCTGATTGCCTGGACGCAACGGCCGCAAGCTGGCTCAGGCGTGGCCGCTTTTCCCAGTAGGTATCGTTCTCCTCATCCGAGACTCTCTCGGCCTTTCCCTGCACCCGCAACTGTTCCCGCAGAGCGTCCCAGTAGAAGCACAGAGCGGCGCGGGGATTGTGATCCAACTCCCGCCCTTTGCGGCTTCGGCTATTGGTGTAAAACACAAATCCCCGTTCATCAAAACCTCGCAACAGCACCATGCGCACACTCGGCTGGCCATCCACGTCAACGGTGGCAAGCGAAACGCCCATCGGTTCACTCAAGTCAACGGCCTGAGCACGCTCCAACAGTTCTCGACAGCGCTGTATCGCCTCGCGGTAGGTGGCTATGTTATTCATGACATGCGTTCTGAAGTGAGAAACAAAAGATTTTCATCATTGGACAATCTGAAAAAGACCCGGGGGGGACTTTTTCGGCGTTGAGCCATCGTCCGGGTCTCCCATCCGAGGCCTTTCCCGAACGACGGAAACAACACATCTATCCAAACACTTTTCGATACATCTCCGGTTCAAATCCGACAATCAGCGTTTTACCCTTGCGCAATGTAGGCGCCCGCAGGTTTCCGGTGGGTCCAAGCAGCAATTTTTGTAACGTGGCTTCGTCCGGTTTTTCCTTTTTCAGGTCGATGGTAACCACCTTCTTGCCTTTCGCCACGTAAAGCTGGTTCACCTGCTTCACCATGGCAAGCGCTTCCCTGGCTCGGTAGCTTGTTTGACGGGCATTCACTTCCTGTTTGGGCTCGATGGCAGCGTCCGCAAGAAACTCTTGCGTCTTGATGCACGTTTTTCAGCCAGGCCGATGGTAACTCCAATCAATTTTTGACATCGCGATCCTATCTCCTCTCGGGTGTTAAACAGCGTGACTCCGGTCCTACCTTACCAGTGGACAACATTTTGCCGGACAGACATCAGGATTGGGCCCCAATCTACCCAACGCTTGTGGTTGACTTCCCTGCATTCGTTCCATGATCAGTTCGCAAATCATTTGGACAAAACGTCGATGCGTCCCCACGGTTTTTGCACGTACCATGTTCAGGCCGAGTTCCTGGCACAGTTCTTTCGCCTCCGTGTCCAAGTCGAAAAGCACTTCCATGTGGTCAGAAATAAACCCCAAAGGAACCACCACCACATCCTGGTCCGGATTTTGAGCGTGCAATTCGCGCAGGCAATCACAAATGTCCGGTTCCAGCCACGCTTGTGTCGGCGGGCCGCTGCGACTTTGGTAAACCAGTTGCCAGCTGAAATCCCCCAACCGGTTGCTTACCAACCGGCATGCATCCTGAAGCTGCTCGGCATACGAACAGCTGGTCGCCATGGACTCAGGAATGCTGTGAGCGGTGTAAACCAGATGTGTTTTCTGATGCCGTTGGCTCGGAATTTGTTCCAAGGCGTCTTGAACTCTTTCAACCACGGGTTCGATGAAACCCGGATGGTTAAAAAACACCCGTAATTTGTCGACTTGCGGAACCCCTTCGCCGACTTGCTGCTGCGCTGCTGCAATGTCCTCCCGATACTGTCGACAGCCCGAATAAGAACTGAAGGCCGAAGTCACAAAGGCCAGTGCCCTGCGTATCCCATCGTCTCGCATTTGACGCAACGTGTCAGGTAACAAGGGATGCCAATTGCGGTTTCCCCAATAAATGGGCAGCGCCAGGCTCGTGGTACTTAACTGCTTTTCCAAGGCTGCGATCAAGGCTCGATTTTGAGAGTTAATCGGACTGATGCCGCCAAAATGATAGTAGTGTTCGGCAACTTCCAGCATTCGCTCGCGCGGAATCCTTTTTCCCTGCAAAACGTTTTCCAGAAATGGCATCACCTCTTCATGACCTTCCGGCCCCCCGAAGGAGACAACCAAAATGGCATCGTAGGTCTGGTTCATCACACTGCCTCACATGTCCATCAGCCCATTGCCACCGCAACAAATCTCCGGGCTACACCAATACACATCGTTTCCCGATCGCTTCAGCATGGCTGGAAGGGTCACAGAAATCCAAATATGTTTCTACCGAATGCTGCGCTCAAGTGCAGGATCAAGGTCCTGGAAAATTCGATCGGCTCCCGTAGCGAAGGCCCTGCCGATCAATAAATCGGTCAGCTTTCTCTGATGTTCCGGATGCGCCTTGATAAATTCCGCAAAACTAAATTCGTTCGTGTAAAAAGCATCAACCATTTTACGAAACAGAAGTACACCCGCGTTGTACTCGGCAGTCCACTGCCCCAGAACTTCAGCCGTCGTATCTCCCTGGCGAAGCCCCGCGACAATGGAATCCGCAGCTAACTCCGCCGATTTTAACGCCAGAAAAACTCCGGTGGAATAGATCGGGTCGATAAACCCATAGGCATCACCGACCAACACCCAGCCGTCGCCGGCGTGCTGTCTGGTCGTATACGAGAACTCCTTTGCCACCTGCAACTTGCCGACACGTTGTGATTTTTCCAGGCGACTCAACAGTCCCGGACAGCACTGTTGCTGCTCTTCAAAAATCGCCTCGACGGAACCGTTGCCATGCAACAAATCACGATGATCCCCCACAAGACCGACACTCGTCCGGTCGTCTCCCAGCGGGATGTACCAGAACCAGCACCGTTTCTCTTCCGTATGCAGAATCGTCGTCAATTCAGCGTCATCCGAACTGTTTCGCTGTGCTCCCCGAAAATATCCCCAAATAGCAGCCTTGTGAAGTTTCGGATTGTCAATTTTGAGATTCAGACGATTCGCCAAAAAGGCCTGCTGGCCCGTGGCATCCACCACCACACGGGCAGTAATGCGATCTTCACGGGAATTCGAGTGCTGCACGCGCAGTTCGTGGCTGCCCTCACTTCTTAATACAACGTCCAGGACGCGAGTACCATCCAGACCAGTCGCACCTTTCACGACAGCGTTATCGAACAACATTTTGTCGAACGCATCCCGATCAACATGCCAGGTCTGAGAACATTCACGCGGATCGTGTTGTTTGAAGTGAAAGGGCTGAAACTGCCTGCCGCTGGGGCCAACAAACTGAACACCCACTTTGTGCACAAAAGCGCTCTTTCGCAGCTGATCCAACACACCAAGTCGCTTGAGAATCCAATAAGTTTCTGGCATCAGCGATTCGCCAACGTGAAGACGGGGCATCCGGTCCCGTTCCATCAGCAAGGTGCGCATCCCTGCAGCAGCAACCAGAGCCGCCACGGTGGAACCAGCCGGACCTCCTCCAATGACAGCGCAATCGAATTCAGTTTGTTGCAATTCGTTGGTCACCATTTCATCCGGTTTGAATTCTTTCGTCGATTTTCGTCACCGATGTCCCGCCGCTCTGACGCCGGGGCTCTCAAAGCACTACAAAGAATCGTTCACAGAGAGAGTCGCCGTTTCATCTATCCTACGTTCGGAGCAGCAGGTGCTCCAGTGCTTGATCGATATCAGCATGCTGAAATTGATAGCCTGTCTGTTCCAATTGCCTGGGAAGGACGTGAGTGCTGCTTAAGATCAGCGCTTCACCCATTTCGCCAAAAAGAAGACGCGCCAGGAACGCGGGCATCGGCAAAAGGGTGGGACGATGCAGGGCCTTTCCCAACGCTTTTGTAAACTCGGCATTCGTGACTGAATTCGGAGAAACAGCATTCACAGGCCCGGCGAGTGAATCACCATCCAGGCAATGCATGACAACTCCCACCAGATCGTCTAAGGTGATCCAACTCCAGATCTGCTGACCACTCCCCACACGACCTCCACCTCCCATTTTGAAAGGAAACAACATCTTGGCCAATGCGCCACCCTCGGGGCTCAAGACGACGCCGATCCGCAAATTGACAACACGAATACCGGCCTCTTGAGCCACTCGCGTGGAGGCCTCCCACTCGCAACAGACATCTGCCAGAAAATCATCTCCGGCCGGGGTCGTTTCGTCACACAATTCGTTTCCACGATTTCCATAAAATCCAATCGCTGATGCTGCAATCAAAGTCGCTGGTGGCTGCTGCAGCTGAGTCAACGTTTCAGAAAGGAACTTTGTTCCCCGCACACGGCTATCTCGAATCTTTCTTTTTTTTGCCGCAGTCCAGCGACCGGTGGCAATGTTTTCACCCGCCAAATGGACCACCGCTTGCAAGCCTTCCAATTTTCCTGACTCAATCGTCCCCGCATCAGGATCCCAGCCCGCTGCGCCCACTCCGCCGGCCGTGCCACGAACCAGTGGCACGACTTCATGTTGATCAGCCTTCAACTTCTTCAACAGTGCAGAGCCCACCAGGCCCGAGGCACCCGATACAGCAATTTTCATGTCGTCTGTCACTTTCGCATTGTTCGCTGGAAATTGATCGCAACTGCCGACCGGGAAAAACACGAATCGCGGGAATTCAAAGACAAAGCTTCACCCTGTCATATTGTAGTCAAGCGGCAAGCGCGTCCCAGGCCTGACACCGTCAACATAATTCCGTATCGCCCCCAAGTAAACAACGCAGTTGGGTGTTCCTGACGTCCCGACTCGCAAAATCCGGCCGCCAAGTCGGCCGTGTCGATCAGCGGCTTCGTCTCGCGCGCCGGATTGGCACCCAAGCCGTTTTTTTGAAAACGAACGGTTTCGATACTCGGGCTCGTCTTTTTTCCTGCCATCCCAAGACCTGGCAGACCACTTTGCCAGTGATGGCCGCCCGGCAGAGTCCCTCATGAACTTGTTGCCAGCATGGAACTCTGGAAAATCCGGGCTTTCAGAATACCGTCTGATCGCCCGACCGTCGCTTGCGGACCCCGGGAAGGATTTGGTAGCATTTTTTCAAACTGCCGTGGGCAGCAAAGTCAAAAATCCAGCGGGAGAAACACCATGCGAATTTGTCGTTTTCTGAACCAGGGAAAACCGGCAATCGGTTTTTATGGCGAAGACCGTGTCGTGCCCATTGCGGTGGCAGCAGCCGAGTTTCAGAAGGCGAGCCGGGAACAGGTCGATCTACCGGCAGGCGACGATCTTTTGCCGCTGTTGCCACACGGCGCCTGTCACGCCGTCACCAAAAAATTGCACGCCTGGACAGCCGAAAACGGGGCATTGATCCCCGATTCTTCCACATTTCCGACTGATTCTGTCGATATTCTGGTACCAATCCCCCGCCCGAATAAATTGTTGTTGTTGGCGGGAAACTACGCAAAACACATTGAGGAAGGTGGGGGCGTGGCTTCAGAGCGTACGGAAACCTTTCCCTATGTCTTCATGAAACCACCCAGCACGACGCTGACAGATCCCTGCAACCCCATCAAGATTCCCAGTGTGTCTCCAGACCATATTGATTGGGAGATCGAACTGGCGGTGGTGATTGGCAAACTCGCAAAAGGGATCAAGGAATCCGAAGCGCTCGACTACGTGGCGGGCTATCTGGTAGTCAACGACATTTCGAATCGCAAATTCCACCCCAATCCAAATCGCAAGAAACGGGAAAAAGACTCGTTCTTCGATTGGTTGCACGGCAAGTGGCATGACAGTTTCTGTCCTTGTGGCCCATGCGTCACCGCAGCCGATGCCATTGCTGATCCTCAGCAGTTGGATTTGAAATTGCACCTCAACGGAGAAATTCAACAAGATTCAAACACGGCCAATCAAATTTTTCCTGTCGCCGCCATTATCGAATTTATCTCCAGTTTCGTAACACTCGAACCGGGCGACATCATCTCGACGGGTACTTCGGCTGGTGTCGGAAACGCGAAAGGTTTGTATTTGCGCGGCGGCGACACAATCCAAGCATCGATCCAATCCATCGGCTCGCTCGTAACACGGGTGGAAAACGAGTAACGTTGAAACACGGAAGCAACCACCGGTCCAACCACGAATCTGCCGAGTTCCTTTCTTGATCCGTCACCATTGCGCCCGTACGGATAAGCGTCTCGGATGCCCAGGCGGATACTGGAAATCCCTCTGATCTAATGCTTTAGGTCATTGAAATTGCTACGCCAGTTGAAATGGGTTAGACTGTCCTAGAATGTCTGAAACTCAAAGTCTCCTAGTTGCGCGCAGTCGTTCCGACCAGTCAGTTGGCTTACGACCCTTTTGAAAACGGAAGGCACAAAATGAAGATTACTCGCAGGCGGGTGTTGAAAACGGCGGTCGCGGCGACAGGAGCGACAACATTGCCACTGGGTCGTTTTAATAAGGCCTACGGCGCCAACGAAAATATTCGAGTCGCAGTGATCGGGCTTCGAGGTCGTGGCGGCGCACACTTGAGCGGATTCCGCCAACAACTGGTCGCCGTCTGTGATTGTGACGAGCAGGTTCTGCACCGAGCGGCCGAGTCCCTGGGGACCGCGGGCGACGATGGCCGTGACCCCGTGCATGTTGACACCGAACAAGACTTTCGACGCATCCTCGATCGCAAGGACATCGATGCCGTGTCGATTGCCACTCCGAATCACACGCATTCGCTGATCGCTATTCTGGCAGCCCAATCGGGCAAAGATGTGTATGTCGAAAAACCAGTTTCGCACAATGTCTGGGAAGGGCAACAGCTCGTACGCGCTGCCAGAAAATACGACCGCATCGTCCAGTGTGGCACCCAGAGCCGATCAAGTACAGCGATCAAACAGGCGGTGGAGTTCGTCCAAAGCGGCGGCTTGGGAAAACTTCAATACGTCGTGGGGACGTGTTACAAGCCTCGCAAAAGCATCGGGCGATTGGATCAGCCGCTGCAGGTTCCCAAAACTATTGATTATGACCTGTGGTGCGGTCCGGCTGCGAAAGTACCGTTGTATCGAAAACGTTTACATTATGATTGGCATTTTGATTCGAATACCGGCAACGGTGACATGGGCAACCAGGGAATCCACCAAATGGATGTCGCACGTTGGTTCCTGGGCGAATCGACACTGTCACCGCTGGTAATCAGTGTCGGCGGAAGACTGGGATACCAGGATGCTGGAGATACACCTAATACTCAAGTTGTGTTGCATGGTTATGAGAAAGCGCCCCTGATATTTGAAACGCGTGGACTTCCACACTCCAAGGCTGCCCAAAAAACCTGGAGGCCCATGGACAACCATCGCGGCTCGGTGATCGGAGTCCTCGTCCAATGTGAACAGGGATATATTTTGGCAAGCAACAACCACTCGAAATGTGACGCCTTTGACCTGGATGGAAACCGGATCAAAACCTGGACGGTCAACGCCCGGGGCTCGAAAGATGATCCTCACTTCGAAAACTTTCTCCAGGCAGTTCGAACACGGAAACGGGATCACTTGAACGCCGAAGTACTGGAAGGTCACTTGTCGAGCGCCCTGTGCCACACCGGCAACATCTCGCACCAGTTGGGTAACAAAGAAGATTCCCAAGCGATTGCGGACCAACTTCGTTCTCACCACCTGTTTTCCAAGTCTTTCGATCAGATGGCCATTCATCTTGATCGAAATGAAGTGGATATTGAGGCGGGTGCAATTACATTTGGCGCTCAGTTGGAGATGGACGTGACGAGGGAACGGTTCACGAACAATGATGCAGCGAATGGCCTGCTGACGCGCGAATACCGCCACCCCCATGTGATTCCCGATTTGTCCTGACCCTGACTGCTTCAGGATGGTTTCCGGTTTTGTTAAGAACCCCGCCTTGTTGCGGCCTGGTTATTGACGACGAGTCCGGTGAACTTCTCACTTTAGTCATCAAGAGTCGCACGGGAATTATCCGGTGTGAAAAAGATAACGATCATTCCCAGGGCATAGACGAAGCTCGTCAGGCGACCGATGGCCGCGTAGTCACCGTCAAACGTGGTCTTTAACAATCCTGCCGCGGCCACAACGCCCGCCGCTGTCAGGATGCGTCCCCAGTTGAAACTGACACCGGCTCCTGTCGAACGAACCCGCGTCGGGAACATCTCTGGCAAGCAAAGTGGCAGCCAACCGAAGAAAAATCCGCTGAAGAACCCCAGGCTTCCATTCCAGAACAAAAACCAGGGGTTTCCCGGCTCATTGAACCAAAACAGTACCTGCGCCGAAACGAGGGCACCAAGGCTGATGATAAAGTAACACCGTCTCCGGCCCAGCCAGAGAGCGAGTGCGCCGCCAAGCAGGCTGCTAACCGAACCCGGGGCGGAACGTGAAAAAACGACCCACGCTTTTAAACTCGCGTCCGGTTTCGCTCGTTGAGAATCAGACTGCTTGAGCCTGTCTTCGCCGGCTGCTGTAGTTGCTTGGGTGTTCGGTGCGTTTTGACTGTCAGCCGCTTGACTGCTGTCCTCCCGCACCTGAGTCGTGTCGCCGATCTGGCTTGCCCAGGCATTCGCCCAATTGGAACTTCCCCAGCCACCAAACAAAGGAATCGTACCAAGTGCAATACCAACCAGCGTCGCCTTAAGAAGAGGGGGTCGGAAAATTTCCGACAGCCGGACGTCAGATCTTCCACCTCCGTCATGCCCCGATCTCAATGCGAGCCAACGTGGAGATTCCGGAACCACGAACAGAACAAAGACGCCCAGTAAAGCGGGAGTCGCTCCGAACCACATCACCCAATGCCAATTATCCGTCGTTACGAAACAAAAAATGGTAATCAGCGACATCATCATAATTCCCACATTGGCCGCAGTGCCGATCGCACCGGCAAGTACCGGACGGGAGATGTTTGGCCAGGCTTCGGAAACCAACGCAATTCCGTTGGGCCACATGCCGCCAATGCCCATGCATGTAAAAAACCGCATCCACCAAAGCTGCCACGGATCCTGCACAAGCGGACTGATGCCTGACAGTAACGAATAACATAAAATCGACCAGGCCATCGCCTTGGCCCGGCCATAACGATCACCTACCCAGCCAAACACATAACCACCTGCCGCGGCCCCCAGGAGAAAAGCGGCAATCATCCAACCGAACCACTGACCGATTCGTCCCTCCCGTGCTTTTGTCTTTTCCTGGGGACTCAATTTCCCATCGTGGTCCGCATCGAAACGTGCCTGAACCGAGTCGAGTTCTGCTGACGTTTCCTGCTGGTCGCTGGAAACGCCCAGTTCGACAAATTCACGCTGCAGCAAATCCTCCGACGCATTTCGCATGGCAACCGAGTTGATCGCCATCTGAACCCCGGAGAACATCCACCCCAGGAACGCCGTCGACAAAACAAGTGCACATCCTGTCGCTGAAAGCGAGGAAGATAATTTCTGCGGGCTTGGTGCGTTAGAATCCGTCCCAATCCCTTTCAAGTTGTCGTCACTTTTGCCGCTCATTCGAATAACATCCTTCTATCCGGGGTTAGCTGTTCTCTGCGGACTCTTGCGAGTTGCCGAACGCGGGGAGAGAAAAGCTGCGCGGAGACTGACATGATGGCACGCCACTTACACTTCCAGTAAAATGGGGCGCGGATCCCCCCCCGCTTTTTGTCCTCATCATCACGTGACCGGAACGGTTCTGCGCAGCAATGATTATATGGCGGGCAACCGATTGATCCTACTCATCTCTAAAATTCTATCCAGCTGAAACAAAGTTTTTTTATTTCAAATCACCAGGGCCGGCTTCGCCCAGACCACCTACAAAGACGGGTTTCTACAAAAAGGTAATAACATGACTGCAAATTGGATAACCAGACGTGATCTCCTGCAGGCCGGTGGAGCAGCGATGGCGGGAGTCACCTTGGCCGGGCCGGCCAAATCGAGTCCCCCCAGCCGGAAAAAAATTCTTTTCTTGACGAAATCCGCCGGCTATCAACACGGTGTCGTTCGTCGCGTCGACGGCGCTTTGGCATATGCTGAACATGCCCTCATCGAGCTGGGAAACAAGCACGGGTTTGACGTGGAAGCCAGCAAGGATGCCAGCATCTTCGACGGCGATCTTGAATCCTACGCTGCATTTTCCTTTTTTACGACCGGTGACTTAACGACCACGTCCGGAGACGGACAACCCGCGATGAGCCCGGCCGGCAAACAAGCGTTCCTGAACGCAATTCGGGCTGGCAAAGGCTTTGTGGGATTTCATTGCGCATCCGACACATTTCACACCCCGGGCAAATCGTCGGAGAACCAGGTCCGCAAGGATCCTTATATAGAAATGCTGGGTGGCGAATTCATGAACCATGGAAGGCAGCAAAAGGCCCGTATGAAAGTCATCAACCCGGCATTTCCAGGGATAGAATCGTTGGGCGGATCTTTTTTGCTGCACGAAGAGTGGTATTCACTGAAAAATTTCGCCCAGGACATGCATGTACTGTTAGTCCTGGAAACCGAAGGCATGGACGGAACCGGTTATCAGAGACCGCCCTTTCCCTCCACCTGGGCGCGCCGGGAAGGCCGGGGACGAGTTTTTTACACGTCGATGGGGCATCGGGAGGACATTTGGACCAACCCCGCATTCCAATCCATTGCCGTCGGGGGAATTCAGTGGGCCCTGGGAAACATCGATGCCGACGTCCCACCGAACATCAACGACGTGACGCCTCAAGCGAGTGTACTACTTTCCTCAAAACCGGCCCCTTAGCACCGGGCGCTCTTCCAACCCGGTGCAGGGACTTCGAGAACCTTTTGATCGCGGCCCGGAAAGTCTCGCGCCCGCATCATTTTTCATCGTCTTGAATGCTATTCGCCCCCGCCTGGTGGGATTTGCTGTACATCTGCAATCGGCCGGTTTAAAATGATACTACGAGTCCGAAAGGGTTGAACTGCCGCGTTGCCATGTTCCGATCACCAGCCACCTTCGTTGTGATTCTCTTGTGGGTCAGCTCATCTCGAGCTGACACGCGTTTAGCTCCGCACCTCCCGGGTATCACCACCAACGTGAACAACATTCGGTTGTACATGCCGGGCGGTGGACGTCTCATGTCATCATTACAGGTGGGCAGGATCGTGGTGCACTCCAGTAACTTCGGGATCTCCGGGGTTTCTTACTACGGTAATTCGGGACGGGTCGATGCATTTCAGCGCAATACAGACCCTCGCCAATCGTTCGGCGGGTACGCCCCCTATCGTCAATTCCGTTCCTGGGCACCCCGTCCTGGCCAACGACCCGCATGGCCCAGACCCGCGAGAATGCGACTGGGAACTGGTACACAAAACCGAGTCAATCCCTTCGGTTGGCCAGCCTCTCGCTGACTCCGGGAATGATGCGCGCAGCATTCTCGTGGTAGATTTTGCACAACACGTCGTCGGGCAGTCCGATTCCGTAGATCCTCCAGAATCCCTGGGGTGGAAACTCTTTCTCGGAATAGGGAAAATATTCGTCGAAAGTCTCCAGAAAACGCCAATAGAGACTCAGTCGCTGCTCAGGCCACGGGCCGTCGGTTCCGAAGAGAATTCGATCTGAGTACTTCAAAAAGAATTTCCGCGCCGTGTAAGGCTGCCGTCCCAGTTCACTGATGCGAGATGCAATTTCGACATAGAAATTGGGATACGTGTCGATCCACTGTCCGACTGTCTGGAGGTCCTCAGCGTTATTCGCGACATGGGCACCGATAAATACCGTCTGGGGATGTCGAGCGATCACACGGTTACGGGCAGCCAATAATGCTTCACGCCCGGGAAATTCTGGGCCCTCGAAACTCCAGTCCGGATGGCGATACAACTCCTCCCACCGCTCGTTTGTCTCGTCGATGGGCCTGAAAAAAGCTGCTGGGTCGGCAATGTGTATGATGACCGGCAGTCCCAATTCACCACAAGCCCGCCAAATCGGATCCCAACGCAGGTCGTCGATTTGCAGCAGCGAGCCGTCCGGATTCTTGTATCCGAGTCCAAATTGCTTGAACAGCTTCAAGCCACTTACTCCCTCCTGCTTCGCCTGGGAGAGCAGTGTGACAATATGGCGGGCAAAGTCAGTGCGATGGCAAGCCCATGAAGCCGGATCTTCGCGGTCACCATCACCCACCCAATCAACGTTGGCAAAGACCAGGCATCGATCAGGATGATCTTTCCCTACAAACTCCAAATGTTCGGTCAGCCTCTCCCCAAGACCACCGTCCAAACTGATGTTCACTGCGATGTTGTTCCGGTCCATCACTTGCACGAAATGGTCCAAGTCGGCATAAGCACGTGGAAGTTTGAAGCGAAGATGCGAATGCACATCGACCACAGGAAATTTAGCCCGCTTCAAGTGGTGTTGCGATACCTTCAATTCTGCGCGCGGCCGAAAAAATCTGATCGACAGATCTCGACCCTCTCTACCGTTGAGAGTTTTCTGACCTTCTTCCGCCTGAACCCGCAATGTTGCTGCTGTTACAAAAAGTATCGCGACCACCATTCTGAACTTATTCATCTCAAGCCTATTCCCTAGAGAAGTGTTTTGCATACCTCGCTTCGTTCAAACATACTCTCACGGACCTGCGACTGCAATCAACAAAGTCCTAACGCATACCAAGTTGAATCCGAACGTTCACCATCATTACCGGCCCGGTAATGATGCACCGTAACGACAGAAACTTTCACTTCGGTTTGAAACGTGAAACAAGAACACCCACAACACTGCAGGATCCGGCGGCCCGGCACAACCAGTTACTCGTAGGCAACCCGTCCTCGCCCAAAATCTGTCGACACCTGGCAACGGACAGGCACGCACCCGCGCACCACTTGCCGACAGGAATCGGTGGAAGTCGCTTCGCAACCGAGAAAAAATCAGACGACCCGGGAAGCGATGCCTAAGAACGAAAAACAGGGACTCTGTTCAGCAAGCGGCTCAACCACTCATGCGGCTAACTTCGCCACACAATTCTCCAGGCTTTCATAGACGGACTCCGGACTGAGGTCCAACCAACCAGTTCCCCTTCCCGAAAGGTGCACCTGGTTCTCTCCGTAGGTTCCTACAAGTTGCGACGATGTTCTTCCATAGAGTGACACCGTGGGTACCGAGAGTGCGGCCGCCAGGTGACCGGGACCCGTGTCCACGGCGACTACCGCACGTGCAGCTAAAAGTTCCCGGGCCAAGTCCTTCAACGTCGTCCGGGGAAGTACCTGCGCATTGGTATGGCCAGCCGCAATCCGTTGGGCCCTTAATCGCTCATTTTCATTGCCCCAGGGTAGGCGAATCTCGTATCCCTCCTCACCCAGTTTGCGGCACAACTGTCGCCAACAGGTTTCAGGCCAAAGCTTGTCGGCTTGTGTTGTCCCGTGAATGAAGACGACACGTTTTTTACCGAACGGCAGTGGGGAAAAGCTGCGGCGAGGCAATCCATATTCGGCAGGAGTCACTGGTACAGCGTAGTGCAGAGCGGCTGCAAAAAGCTCCCGGATGCGTTGTACCGCATGCTTCTTTTTAGAGACCCGGACCACTTCTTGATAGAACCACGAAGCCAGCGGCTCGCGCGCCGAACGACGGTCGAGCCCAATACAGGGAGCGGGTACTAGCCGGGCCAGGCACACACTTTTGAGCAGCCCCTGAGCGTCAATCACTCGATCGTACCTTTGCCTCCGAAGACGCAAGCGGAACTGTTTCCACTGGCCGTTTCGAATCGCTTGCCAAGGCTGCTTGCGCCACCTTCGCAGTCCCACAGGAATGACTTGCTGGACAGCCGGATGCCATGAAGGCACTTCTTGAAAAGCCTCTTCGACCATCCAATCAAAATGCAGGTCGGGAATGGCGCAGACAGCATCCGTTAACGCAGGAAGTGCGTGAATAACGTCACCCAACGAAGACGTTTTAACAACGAGCACTCGCATAACGAAATTTCTTTTCTCTATGGATCCGAAAAAATCGCTGCGCTCAGAAAATATCCGTGGCGAGAACTAACGATCGTCACGTGGCGGCAAAACAACGGTTAGAGCTCGATAATTCCGAAAACGACATTGTCGTTCGCCTCGGTAACCACGTTCCCGCCCGTCAGGTTTTCAATGACGGGAAGTATGCCATCCACGTTGTTGGAGAGCGCCATCGTTTCCGGAGTAAGCAATGTCCCACCAGGAACGGGAATCAGGTGTTCGACACCATCCCCCAAGAGGAACTGTCGGTCCTTGAGAACGATACCCGCATCCATGTTCGTTGTAGTACCATCACCCTCCCACACGAAGATGATGTCGTCGGTCTGGGAGGCATTCTCTGCTTCCAACAAAGAACCATACCGTTTTTCGAAGCTGCCATCCCCTATTTCGTTCACCGTGTTGTCAACATGCAGAACGACGTAAGGCAAATCTGTGTCCGGGTCGATGGCAAGTTCCGCCTCCTGGCGATAACGGGCGATGTGGTGGTTGCGCATCGTTCGCTCAAGATCGCGCGCTGTGGCCGTGTAGTCTCCATGCACCCGGTCCCGGCCACCGAACATGACCGTTGCCCTCAGGAACCCTGTCGTGTCAAAGCGACTATCGTTGTTTAGTTCAAAACTCAGTTCCACACCACTCACCGGCTCACATCCAATCCTCAAACGCATTCCACCGAAAGGATCCACGACGTGCGATTTGTAGTGATAACCACCGACGTCAATCCAACCGAAAATCATCGCCGCCCGTGCCGGACGCCAACGGACCTCGGTGTCAAATCCCTGCAGTGCGCTGTCGATGCCTTCGAGGAAGAGTAAATGGTGTCCGTAAAAACCTCCGTTGGCCCGATCCGTCGTCTGAACCAGTGGGTCACCGACCGGAATGTACCCGTTGATGCGCCAATCTATGATTTGTGTTTTAATGTTGCCGCCTACTCCAAAGGAAGTAAACGTCTGATTGACATACTCCAGTTGGTCGTCATCAATATCAAACCAGGCATTCAGACCGAAATTCAGTCCAAGAGGCTTGACCCATTTGTTCCGTTCGAGGCCGAAATTGGCGAACGGTTTGCCCGTTGCCGCAGAGACGTGACCGTGAACCTCCGTCAGCCAGCGGCCACCCAAACGCCCCTCTCGCAACCGCTGCTTAGTACCCACACTGTAGTAGCCGTCGTCATACCCCAAACCATGACTGGCGAGCGTGGCACCCATCCAGAAAACACCCGGTAAGGCGGGCGTAAAAGGCACGGACATCGACTGGGCTCCGCCCGGTGGCCCAGCCAACTGGGCGACGGCTGGTACCGACGAAAACAGAAAACACGTCATGGACAGCACCACGTAGTAGCTGTACCGGCACACTGGTGCGCACAGGCCTGCCAAGTAGTGGATTCGAGTTCGCCCTGGTTCTGCCAATTTCATCATCGCCTACACGCTCGACTGGATGGGCACAATTCATTTGCTGCATCGACTCGCCATAATCCATACCATGAGAAAAACCCTTAGAATTTGCACAACCCGGCTCATTTGGTCCCCCATAAGTTTTCGAAGATTCCACAAATCAACGTGAAATTTTTCACAAACCATCTCCCAGAGCCTTTTTTTGTCGCTCCTGGTTTAAGCTGCTAGCGAAAGGGCTGTAAAGTAGTAGCAACTCTTGACCGGTAGTTTTTGGCCAAAAACGACAAAAGGAAAGCGACTCTGCTTATCATGCTTTTCAATTTCGATCTCGGCTTTCAACACGGTCTGCTGGGAAGCGGGTTCCACTCGAGTGCCAGACCGATCACTTGAGACAGCCATCTGCACCCAGGCAATCCCCAACGTCCTGTTTACCACATTCAGCTATCACAACGTCCAACCGATATAATTGGATCCAATCCATTGGAGGCACAGCGGGCCAACTGAAAACCGCCTGACCGCCTGCGATGACTTAAGTGTCCTGCAACACGGACGTCAACATTCGAGCCGCAAAAAGACACGGAAAGAACACTGAACGTCGGTACCACATAACCTTAAACCTGAAAGTGTTTTACGAAGACAATCCAACGGCTTTACCGGAAGCGTGGCCAATTTTTCGCCCGAGAATTGCAATTGACTACTGGCAAGTGCCCCGAGGCGATTTTCTTGACACTTTCCGTGGCCCTGATTAAAATCAAAGAACTGACTTTCACTGCAGTCGAGAATTACTCCAAACTCATCCAAGTGTTAGGAAGTTTCCGTCTTGGCGATTGCCACCAGGCCGTTGTTGAGACGAAGTTTCCTAGCACTTTTTTTGTGCCTGTATCGAAATAAAACTTTACCCGTTTAATACCACTAGCGGGTGTAGATTGTTAACTGCCAGACCTTGTTACCGGCGGAAAACGCCTGCCTCACAGACTATCGAACCCAAGTGTCCAGCTCACCAGATGATTCCGGATCACCTTGTCCACTCATCTCCTGTGCTGAACTTGCAGGCAAGCTGGGATGTTGAAGGGCGCGTCAATCCAGCTGCATGCACGACCGCGACATGAGGATCGAAACACTGCTGACGGTTGGCAATGCGGGCAAGCATCGAAAGGCGGAATAACGGCACCAGTCCACAGTGAATTGGTGAAGCGGACATTGTGGCGCAAACCTAAGGTGGTCATGCGGGTGGTTTATCCCGTTACCACGTGAGACTCCGTCGTTGACACTGACTACTATCCTGAGATAATCCCCCTCCCCGAGAGAAGGAGAATGCTGATGACAATTACAAGAACATTAACAAACCTGGGCGCGCTTGGCTTGGTCCTGATGCTCTGTTCCACCAGCTCGGCAATCAGTTATTCGCCGGCGAATTTTTCAATCATCCCCGTACTGACATCAAATGGCTGGAGCTACATTATTGACCCAGCGGGGGTCGTTGAATTTCAAGGTGACATCGAATTTGACGACATACGTCTCGATGGCCAGAGTTACCAAGTGGAAGGCTTGAACGGTTTTCAGATTACTTCTTACGGTGATCGGGTGGGCAGCACAAATGTCATTGCAGACATCCAGGGTGACAGACCGAATCAAGACCCGTTTTCCGGAGACATTTTCAGCATCACATTTCAACACAACCAAGGTTTCTCCGGGGAACCAGGGAATGCGCCGCAGGTAAGATTCTTTGACAGTGGCAACGACAAAGTCGTTGTGGATGACACGGAAAACCCCGGGCGGGTCGAACTCACCGGCTTCACTGTCACCTCGCCGGTACCCGAAGCGACTTCCATTTCCTTGTTGTTGATGGGAACTTTGGGCCTGCTGGCCAGGGGAAAACGATTCAGGACCGCTGCTTAGTCAACTTGCCGGACAGGGTCCGGAAGTGGCTGATTTTTCAAGCCGGGTGCTGGTCAGTGGAAACTGGCCGACCGGAGCAGCCAAAGTCCTGCTGGCAGCTCAATAAGTCAGATCGAAACCGGTATAAAACGTTGCGCCCGGTTGGAAGACACCCAGGTTCGCTCCGGGATTTACTCGCGGGTCGAAATGGGTCTGGTAGAAGCGGTCAAACAGATTCTCGACACCGATCGTGACCAGTAGTTTGTCTGTCAGCTGGCGATAGGCTCGAATGTCGTAAATTGCGTAGCCAGGCGTTTTTGATTCGATCAGTGTTGCGGCAAAGCGGTCCTGATCATCGACAATGGATCCGGCAAATTCGACCGCCCAGCGAGGATTGGCACTGGGGTCATGCCACCGCATTCCGACGCGGCTCTGCAGTGGATTGATCACGGGCAGGGCCTCGTTGCTGAGCGCCGAACCGCTCCGCTGAGAAGTTGGATCCAAATCCTGTCGGATGATGCCGATCGAGTTATCTCGAGTCCTATCCGTACCAGCCACGTAGCTCAAGGTTCCAAATCCTGTCCAACAGCGGTTGATGTCGTACTCTAAGTAAGCTTCACCACCCACCAACGTTGCCAGGGGAGTGTTAACGGTGTTGAATGTGTCACCCACAAGAGGAATGTTAACGAAGTCATAGGTGATGTAGTCGGCGACCCAGGAATGATAGCCACGGGCACCGCCACGGAATCGCTGACAATCCACCGTGATTCCCAGATCAACCTGCCACATGCGAGAGGCATCCAGGTTCGGATTTCCAACCACACGGGTCACGACCAGTTGGGGCAATACCGCGATGAACGGATTGTCCGCGTAAAGTTCGGTCATCGTGGGTGGACGCATGCCGTAACCACCCCCAAAATCGACCTTCAAATGACTGCCAATCTTCCTTTCCGCGGTGATGTAAGCAGAGTAGAGAAAGAAATCTCGCGATAAGTCGTCGCCCACCGCGTCTTCAATAAATCGATTGTTGGTGGGATCCGAGTTGGTAGAAACGATGTCAAGACGGCCACCGGCGCGAAGGGACAGGCATGGATTCAGGCATAACTCTCTCTCCACGAACAGCCCCGGATTCACCGAATGCGTGTGGGGTATGGAGTTGAGCGAAGGTACTGATGGAAAGAGGGGAGGATTTAAATCAAGTTGTGTGACTTCGTTTAAATTCTGCTTCAGAAATCGCAGATCCGACCCCAGCTTGAAATGGCCACAATCAGAACATTCCCAGGTCGCCGAAGTGCTGTAGCCAGTCGACATCGCGTCCACGTCAGTGAACCCGTTCAAAGCCGTGTCAACAGCAAGTGGGGGTACGGGAGGGGGAGCCAGTGGAATCAAAAGTGTTCCGTCGAGGGCCGGAATTTGACGCCGTTTTCCCATTGCCAGGTTGTCACCAGCGAAACGCGTGCGATTGTACCAGCCTTCCGCTTCAATCCGGTCTGAGAACTCCGGACAATCGTTGACGTATTCCAGTGAGTAGGCATCGGTCACCAGAAAACGTATGTCGAACATCTGGCCGGGAAATTCCACGTCGGTCTGGTCCAGGCGCAGCAACGTGAAATCAAGACGCTGATAGGGTGACAGATCCCAGCCCAGCGCCATGTCCCAGTCACTCGAGTTGTAGCTGGTCGGCATACTTAGCGAGTCGCCAGTTTGATAGTCGTTACCTGATCTTTCACCGTGGCCGATTCGAATACCCCAGTTGGTCGAACCCGCCAGGAATGTTTGACGACCGTACCATTGGTCACCGTTTTCTTTCCAATCGACACTGGTTCGACCGTGCGACTGTTGGCCCCCGTGATAACGAGGAGCTTTCTGGAGTTCGATGTCATAAAAGGCATAACCCGGACCATACAACGAAGAGTAAGGCCCCATGGTCACAAGAAAATTGTCGACAAGTCGTGAGTCAATTTTGCTCATGAGCGTATCGAGATCCTGACGGGCGGGGAACCAATACGAACCATTACCCGACTGCTGTCCGACGTGACGACCCCGAGTCACATTGTAAGTCACGATAGGAGTACGCTGCTCGGTTCCTACACCTAAAATGGCGTTGGACTTGCTGATCAGATTGCCCGCATCGGTTGTCGCCAGAATCGAGGATTCAATTCCCAGCACAAAATCGCTACCAGGAGCCGCGCCCTGCGAACGGCGGGCCGCACTCAACTGGTTCACAATGCTGGCCTGGCTGACTGAGAAGATGCTCGATAGTTGTCTCGCGGCGGGTGTCGTGGGCGCCTGTTCCAGGTTGGGTTCAATGTCGGGCTGTTCCTGCAGCATCCTCGCCGCCACGGGATAAATCTCACCGGGCAGGTCGTCAGCCTCCAAAAACCGAACGAGGCGTTGGGTGATTTCTTCGTCTTCGTCCAGGTCCGCATCCTCGGGACGTGAAACCTGCAGGTCCCCCAAGCTGAAGACCACGGCGCTTCCACCGGGCTTTGAATCGGCCAACTCGGACTGAGCAGGACTTGTTCCTGGAACGAGCAGGACGAGTCCCAGAATAACTTTCACGATGAAACAAGTTTGGGGTCGCTCAACCATCATTGCCCGTGGGACCGTTCGATCCCCCTCCATCTTCATTTTTCGTACAAAACCAAAAGAATGCCGAGTCATGGCGACACGTACAAAACATGTCCCTCGTACTGTTCTCATAATTCGTACCACCGAACGAATCAGAATTAACTATCTGTACAGAGCCAGACTTATCGCGTTAAAAAGCAAAACGGTTAAGACCCACAGCATCGTTACAAGCTGAAAATCTTGACAACCGGTTGTCTGGAAACAGGAGCGTTTGCATAGCAACCAGTCGTCCGCCAGCACCTGCAAAGCGGACTGGTAATATGGCTGTTGGCGAGCGGTTTTTTTAGCCCGTGTTTGCTAGCAGTTGAAGTGTCCTCAGGTTCAGCGTCAGGTTCCCGGACTCGTCTTGCGGCTTTCCCGTAGTTGCATCGCCTCTTCGTGAATTCGCTGCAGTTGACGATTTCCAGGGCGATGTGATTGCATCCATTCCACGGCTGCATCGAAATACTGATCGGCTTCGTCGTTGGGACCGACCGATTGCTGCCACAGCGTCATGGCCAGGAAGAACTGTTCGGGTGCCATCGCTTGACCATCCTGTAATTGAACCGCCTTTTGCAGCCACTCGGCTGCCTGAGTCCAATTGCCGTCCCGGTATTCGGCGATCCCCAGCGAAGTGCAGTAAAAGGAATTTTCCGGCGCCACCCGAATGGCGCGGTGAGCGGATTCCTTCGCCAACGGAATGTCCCGCAATTCTGGCACGGGACAATTGACCAATAACAGGGCCAGGTTGTTCAGATAATTCACCGAAGCCACATTTTCCGAGCGGGTGACAAGTTCCCAGTTCCACCTAGCTTTTTCAAAAGCCTGCCGCCCCGGTTCCTTTTTTCCACGATCGAAGTAGAGCAGGCTTAAGTGCTGGTAAACAGTAGCTAATTCGTTATGAATACGATGCAGTTCCGGCTTTTCCATCACGATTTCTTCCAAAGATTTTGCCGCCTCGGAGAATTGCTCAACCGCCTCCCCGTCCTCGCCCAACTTATGCAGCACTTGCCCCAGGTGACTCCGTGCCACTGCGAGTCGCTCACGATACCGAAAAATTTCCGGGTTCTCGTGAGCCAACGCAGACAAAAATTCCATTGCTCTGCGATGGACCTGGGCGGCTTCCAGGTCCTTCCCTTGATCACTGAAGATCGTGCCCGTGGCGTCAATAGCCGTCGCTTTGCGTTCGACATAGACATCCAGTTCAAAAATCGATTCCAATCGCTGGAAGTGTTCTAAAGCTTGACGCAAGTCGGCCTCAGCCTTGCTCGTTTCACCAATTCGATAGAGTGCCAGGGCCCGACTGTGCCGAGTCCCCACGGTGTTTTCATGGTAACGACGCATGTGTTTTCGCGTGGCACTCAATTGCTCGAACGATCGCAACGCCAGATCGTAGGCTGTGAACTGCTCTTTGTACTTTCCCAACTTACCGAGTAGTGACGCGCGAAGCATCGAGGCTGTCGCCAGAACTTCACGTGCGTCTAGATTCTCGAATTCCTTCTCTCGCGTTTCGCTGACTGTCGTCTCCAACAGTTGCGCACAGGACTCAATGGCCCCGTCATACAGTTGAAGGGCTTTCTGGGGATGGCCCTGGTCATAGACAGTTTGTCCCAATGCCAACCTCACCTTCGACAGTGAAATCACATAATGTCCCCCTGATTGCCTGCTGGCCAAGCGGTCCAACAGGTCCGCGGAACGTTGCAACACCTCCGTGGCGGATGAATAATCGCCATTGTCACGATACAAGTTTCCCAGGTTCAAGAGAGTCTCTCCCAGTGTTTCAACAAAAGCCGTCTGTACGAGATCATCCGCCACAACGGGCTCCAGAATCTCAATCGCGGTCTGATACGATGACTCTGCCTGGTCTCGCTCATTCCTTTCCGCGAAAAACAGGCCCCGCTGTGTGAAAACTTGCGCCAACTCGAGTTGAGCTTCAACGCTGTCCGGATATTTTTTAAAGATCCGTATGGCCTCCTCGTACTTCTGACCGGACTCGTCGAAGTGGCCGGCCAACCGGTGCAAATTGCCGAGGTCTTTGAACACTCGCCCCCGTTCAATCTGTAATCCTTCCACATCCAGCTGCTGCTCCGTCAATGCTTCCAGTTCTTTAACCGCCTTTTCCAAAAAATGAGTTCGATAGTCCTGAAACAACCAGTGTTGATCAAACGCATCGGCGCCACCAATCACCCATTCGTTAATCGCGTTGCGCGTTTCCTGAAAACGGCGAAAAGCAAAATCTCTTTGTGTCTGGGCTTCTTCCTTCGCGATTTGTTCTTTTTTCAGAGCGTTGCTGACCAGTACCACGGCAATCGCGGAGACCAACGTGATCAAGACAAGCGATACAGCGATAGCCTGGGTCCATGTTTTGTGGCGTCGGAGCCAACGAGCGACGCGCTGAAAAAACGTCTCCTGCAGCGCTGACACCGGTTCGTCAGCCAGCCAATGTTCGATGTCCTCGGACAGGGCGAGGGCTGACTCGTAGCGATCGGCAGGTTTCCGTGCCATCGCCTTGAGGCAAATCGCCTCCAGGGGCTTGGGAACACTGGGTACCAGTTTTCGGGGTGGCTCAAAATCACCCTGCTTCACGCGATTCAAAACACTCCCGATGTCCCGATCCCGAAACGGTGCTTGACCCGTGAGAAAATGGTAAAGTGTCGCTCCCAAACTATAGACATCCGAAACGGGACCTAGCTGGTCGAGACGCCCGGCTGCCTGCTCCGGGCTCATGTAAGGCGGCGTTCCAACGGTCGATCCCATGGAGGTGGCAACCACATCCCGGCTGGTAGAGAGCGCGATGGGTGCGTGATCAAAATCGACGGTAGATCCATCTTCCTCGGTGTCCAGCAGTTTCGCCATGCCCCAGTCGACCACCATGGTTTCCCCATACTTCCCCAGCATGATATTTCCCGGTTTGATGTCGCGGTGCAGTACCCGGCGGCTATGGGCATACTCGATGGCAAAACAAACGTCAACAAAACGTCGCAGTAACTTGCGGAAATCGAGCGTCAACTCTCCCGGAGACTTCTTCGCTTCTACCGCCTCGTAGTAACGACGGATCGCACTCTTAAAATCGTCGCCGCGAATGAAACGCATCGCGTAATAAGGACGGCCGTCCCGATACGAACCCAAACCGTAGATCGGAACGATACCCGGATGTTCCAATCCGCCTGTAATTTCCGCCTCGAGCAAAAATCGACCACGACTCATCTCATCGTCGGCAAACCGGGGTTGAATCTCTTTCAAGGCCACTTCTCGATTGAGTTCCTGATCCTGAGCCACGGAAACTTGTCCCAGCCCCCCCTTAGCATGAGGCCGTAAAACACGAAATCGCTGACTGGCCGGTGCCTGCGCACCCGATGGGTCGCCTTGTGTCTGCGCAGCATCCCCTGAGGCCAATTGAGGTTCAAATGGTGTCGTCGCCCAGGTCAAGGATTGTTGGATGTCCGCATCCCCCATGTTGCCCAAAGCCTGCCGCACATCTTGCAGGGACATTGTCACGGAAGTGACTGCGCCCAAACTCCGTTCGGGATCGTTCTGATGTTCCTTGAGATGCTCTTCGATCAGGGCTTCTAAAACGGTGACCCGTGACTTCGAAAGACTTCCTTGTTCCACTAAAATTTCGCTGAGGGATCTCGACTTCTCCAGCACCCAGGAATTCATGGCCTGGACCAGTTGGTCCCGGTCGATGAAATCCATTTGAAGGGCCAAAACACCAAACAACAGGTTCAGATTGGCCAACGCTTCTCGTTCAGATTCTGCCACTTGTCCTCCTCCGCGCTTGAAGTCGCCAGCACTGCAAATCGACAGATCCCTCAAGAATGAAGATCGACACAGCCCGGCCGATTTTCAGCTGAAAGCAGAGTTACAAAAAACCGGGCTGTTTGTCGGAACATGGCCCTGGCGAAGATCCGTAAAACATTCATGACTTCCATGTCCAAATCGCTTCCGGTCTTCATGGTGCCATCGTTTCATCATCCCATGTAACGATTTGTTCGACAATTGCCATACGGAGTCAAATTCCCTGACTGGACCCCTCGACGCCTGAACCGTGTGAGAAATCCGTGTGAAAACAGGGCAATCGTCAGGCACCCGGTCTTGCAGGAGCGGGATCCTGGACGTCGACAACTTCCACCAGAGGTTCGTACCGCTGGTACCGTTCGCATCATCCGGCTTCCGCATCCAGCGCCAGGCGGCCACCTTCAATAACTTTTTTTGTTTGGACCTTCCAGGATTGTCGCTCAGCAGGAACAGGTGGTGAGAGGAAAAAACACCGTAAACAGAGACAGCCGACCGACTGCATTTCATCCCGGACGTGCGAGCAGGCCAGGCAACCAGGCGCAACCTTCCACCCTCGCCGGGACTGGACGAGGTTGGGACACGCAGACGCCGCCCGGGGCACACTCCCCCGGACAATGCGCCAGCAAGGATGAATCAACGATTTCACACCTGCTATCAGTCACAGCACGTAAGAGAAGGAAACCGTTGGTCTGCAGGGCACGACACTTTACGAGGCAGCTTGAGATTGCATTCGTGAGCCGCTGGAAACTGGGTGATTTACTGGTGGAATCGACGATTAAATAATATATTTTGATCGCGTAAATTATTAGGGTTTGACTGGTGTCCGGCCGGCCTGCGAGTCGATTTCACTCGATGAATGTGACCCTGCGTACTGCCGAAAACGGAAATGCACTCGCACTGGGCAAGTTCAACCAAACGATAACAAGAGTCTTGTTTACATGGTCCGTCTGGCACTGAAAAATCCGTACCTCGTGATCGTGGGATGCTTGGGCGTGCTGTTCTTGGGCATTGTTGCCAACTGGGGTATGCCGCAATTCGGCATCCAGCCGATCCCGGCGGATTTATTACCACAGTTCGAAACGTCCGCAGTCCAAATCGTCTGCTTTTACCCGGGAATGCCTCCTGAGGTCATGGAAAAGGACATCATGAGTCGCCTGCAGCGGTGGACGGGGCAATCGGTTGGGATTGAACATCAGGAGGCCAAGGCGATGCAGGGTGTTTGCGTCGTCAAAGACTTCTTCGTCGAAGGCATTTCGATGGACACGGCCATGTCGCAGGTGACCAGTTACGCCATGAGCGACATGTTTTATCTGCCACCGGGCACGATTCCTCCGATGACAATGCCTTTCGATCCAACAGCCAACGTTCCACTTTGTTTGGTCATCGTTTCCAATCCGCTGATGGACGAAACAGAACTGTATGACATTGCTTATTACGAACTGAGGAACAAGCTGCAATCGATACAGGGTGTGATCGCTCCTGCAGTTTACGGCGGGAAGTTACGCCGTGTCCTGGCCTACGTTGATCGCGAAAAGCTTGAAGCACACAATCTATCCCTGCTTGATGTGCAGCAGGCGCTACTCAAACAAAATGTGCTCATTCCTGCCGGCAGTATAAAAATCGGGGAACAAGAGCTCCAGATCTTCACCAACGCCAACGTGGAGAAGTGGGAAGAACTGAACGACACGCCTATCAAGTTAATTCCCGGCCTGGCTCCCGTTCTCATGCGGGACATCGGTTATGTGAACGGCCAGGCGAATCAAATTCAAACCAACATCGTCCGAGTGAACGGATCACGCAAAGCCTACATTCCGATTTATCGTCAACCGGGCGCCAACACGATCTCCATCGTGAAACAAATCAAACAACAGCTACGCAACATCGAGTTGCGTTTAAAAGTCGAACGCTCCGAAAATCCAAAGATGGAGTCGCTGGCGCTCAGTGTCGCCATGGACCAGTCGGTTGGTATCGAACGGAGTAACTACGCACTGCAACTTGCGGCCACGCTCGGAGCCGTACTCGCTGGACTCGTTGTTTTCATTTTTCTACGCAACCTCCGCTACACCGTGATCATTATTCTGGCGATTCCGCTCGCGATTCTAGTATCGATTTTCGGCATGTATTTCCGAGGAGACACAATCAACGCCATGACGATCGGCGGTCTGGCATTGGCCATTGGCATTCTGGTCGACCAGTCGATTGTGGTACTGGAAAACGTTGTGCGCCATGCTCAACTGGGCAAGTCAGCTCCGCAGGCCGCGCTTGACGGTACCAATGAAGTTGCGATTCCGATGCTGGTGGCAACGGTCACCTTTGTGATTGTCTTTTTCCCAGTGGTGTTCCTGTCGGGCTTGGCAAAGTTTTTGTTCACTCCGTTGGCGGTCGCGGCCAGCATCTCCATTTTCGCATCTTACATCCTCTCGATTACGCTGGTGCCAGCGTACTGTTCGCGATTCCTCAGCGTCGGCGACGGTCCCAGGCGTGAAGAAAGTGCGGGATTTCTGGCTGTCGTTTATCAGAAACTCCTGGCCGGCGTCCTGCAGATACGATACGTGGTCATTGTGGCAGCAGCGGCTGCCTTTGCATTGGCGTTGTTCTGTATGACGAACCTCATGGGGCGTGAACTGTTTCCACAAATCGATTCCAGTCAGGTTCAAATTTTTGTTCGCATGCCAACCGGCACCCGAATTGAAATCACAGAAAAACGAATTGCCAAAATCGAGAGGGACATTGTCGATTTAATTGGCCAGCCAGACCCGGGGTTTACCGCGGGTGTTGAACAGAATCCCGAATCAGACCTGATTTTACTTGTCTCCAACACGGGCGTCTTGATGGACTGGCCAGCAGCGTACACGCCCAACACCGGTGCGATGGATACGTTCATGTTGGTGCAGACAAAGGGTCGGGAAAGCATCTTTACGTACGTCGAAAAACTTCGTGGTCAACTCAACCAAAAGTATCCAGACGTCGAGTTCTCCTTCGATACGGGCGGCATGCTGAGGGCCGCATTGAATATGGGCGAGCCTTCGCCGGTTCACTTCCAAATCCAGAGTTCAAATCTCGAAAAAGCCCAGCGGGTTGCCAAAATGATTGTCGAGGTGGCAGAAAAGACTCCAGGCACTGCTGATGTCCGTATTGCGCAGCGCATCGACTACCCGGTGCTCAACATCAAAATGGATCGCGAACTCGCCGCGCGACAGGGAATTTTTGCCGAAGACATGGCCAAGAACCTGGTGGCGGCCACCAACAGCACGGTCGGTTTCGACCCCGCATTCTGGGTCGACAAAAATAAAGGAAATCACTACTTTTTCGGCGTCCAGTATCTGGAGGAGGATTTGAAGAGCATTGAGACGTTGAAGAACATCCCTATCGGCGGCGACAAATTTGGTCCGCGACGGCTAGGCAACGTGGCGACAATCTCCACCGGGATCGGACCGGCCGTGGTCCATCACCGTAACATTCAGCGCGTGACAGATGTGTACTGCAACGTCCTCCCCAATTTCGATGTGGGATCGGTGGTAAGAAAGATTGAGACCGGCCTGGAGGAACTTGGCGCCAAACCGGACGCCGATGAGCGAGGAGCTCTTTACCGCGTCGGGTATTTTACGGATCTTGAAGTTAAAAACGGAGAAGTGACGGTGAAAGAAATCGAGCGTTCGCCACTGTCTGATGGTCGACAGGCGGGCCTTGATCTGAAGGGCATCAGCTTCCGTATGATGGGTGAAGTCCACTCGATGCGCGAAGCGATCGTGCAATTTAGTGGTGGCTTGATTATTGCGACGATCCTCGTGTATTTAGTCATGGTGGCCCAATTTCGTAGTTTCCTTGATCCCTTGATCGTTTTATTGACGGTCCCCTTGGGATTCATCGGAGTCGTTGTGGTTTTGTATTTGACACACACGAATCTATCCATCATGGCCTTCATGGGTATCATTATGATGGTGGGTATCGTAGTTGAGTATTCGATCGTGCTGGTCGATTTCGCAAACCGGCGTCTCCAGGATGGACTGACGGTGCGTGACGCGATTCTCGATTCAGCCAAGGTTCGATTTCGTCCCATCCTGATGACTTCTTTAACCACCTGGCTGGCTTTATTACCGATGGCAATCGGATTTACAGGTAGCGAAGCCAACGCACCACTGGCCAGGGCCATCATCGGGGGAGTGCTGGGGGCCACGATTCTGTCCTTGCTGGTGGTACCCTGCCTGTACGTGATGATGAAAAAACCGCCCGGCAACACTGACCGGGAGGAAACGGTTCAGGTCGCTGTGTCATAGGAGTTGCTGTTGTGAATTCCCGTTTTAGAAAACTCGTCCAACCATTCGCCCTGGGAGCGTGCCTACTCAGTCTTGGCCTCTTCCCGGGTTGCTTGAACCAGGAAATTCCATCCACCAAGAAGGCGTCAGACAACCCCCGGCCAGCCATGCCGGTGATCGAAACTCAGGAGGTCAAATTACGTGACTTCGTGGACCAGGTCGAACTGCCGGTCACCATCGAAGGTTACGAATCGGCCAGCTTAGTATCGCGCGTCGATGGCTACATCAAAGAATTGTTGGTGGACATCGGTGATTCCGTCGTTACCGGTCAGGTACTGGCTCGACTTGACCTTCCCGAGATGAAAGCAGAAATAACTCGCAAGATCCGTATGATTGAGCAGGCCCAAGCCAATCTTCACAGCCAACGTACTGAAGTTATCAAAGCTGAATCCCAGCTCGCCGAACAAAACGCACTACTCAAGCTGCGGAAAAGTGAATTACACCGCATGAGAAATCTGGTCGCGGCAGGTGCGCTCAAGCAAGTCAAGTTGGACGAAGCGAACTACGCATACGACGCGGTGGAGGCTTCGCTGGAAAGAATCCACGCAGAAGTGAATGCGGCCAAGGCACACGCAACAGGCGCCGTGGCAGCTGTAAAAGTGGCTGAGGCAGAGTTGGAAAAATCCCGGGCCATCATGAGTTACAGTAAAATCCAGGCTCCTTTCAACGGAGTCATCACCGCCCGCATGGTCGATCCGGGCGCTTATGTCAGTCCTCCCTCAAGCAACCGAGATGCGCAGGTTCTGTTTCAGGTCGAACGCGTAGAAAAATTAAAAGCCGTGGTCATGTTGGCGATCGAAGAAGGATCCAAGCTGAATAACGGAGATCCCGTCCAGCTGCATGGTGTGAGAGGAATTGATGACCAAACCTTGCACAGTATACGGGCGCCAGACAGGCAGGCGCTACGGATTTCACGACATGCAGGAGTGTTTCATCCCGATTCAAGAATGATGCGTGCGGAAATCGACCTGGACAATCCTATCGATCCGGTCAGCCGACGCCGCCCGTTGAAACCTGGTGACTACGGAAAGGCTATCGTTCAACTGGAAGTGTACGAGCAAATTCCTTCACTTCCTGTGTCGGCGATCCGGTCCGAGGAACCAGGCAGCGAGTACGTCCTACAGATTGACGACTCCGGGATCTGCCGCAGAACCCCTGTCCAGAAACTTCATGTTCAGAATGAAATGGTTGCGATCGGTGGTGAAATTCAAGCTGGCGATCGCGTGATCGTGAGTGGATTCGATGCTGTCAAGGATGGCCAGGTACTCAGACCCTGAATGAACCGTAAATCCGGTTCGAAGTGAGGCGACGAAGTAATGCGTTGGGCATGGTTGCTATTCGCAGTTGGATCCATTCTCTGGGGAAACAGTCTGTTCACCCCCTGCGCACATGCGGAGAGACCGGGCTTTCCTGGAGGCAGACTGCGAGCTGCCGTGTCGAGCTGGTTTTCATCCGACGCAGTGAAAGAAGCTCCGGAAAAGGACGTGTCGAGCAGGCAAGGTACGTCTGCGAGTGGTCAATTGCTGCACAGATTGCCTCCCGTCGATTTGCCTCAGGACCACAGAGCCCCGTACCTGGTACGGCCGGTTTCCTACGATGGTCCCTGCCCGCCCGGTGATGTCGTACAAGCCGTCCAACCACTCACCGAAGATTCCGTGCCCAAGTTGCAACCGGTCCAGACCGGCCAGCGCAATGTTCCAATCGATGTTCCAATCGATCTTGCCAACGCCTTAGCGTTAGGAGGAGCCAGCCACCTGGAGATTCAGATGGCCCGCCAAAGACTGCTCGAGAGTCACGCGCAATTAACCGAAGCCCGGGCCAACTGGTTGCCTTCTTTCCGTTTTGGCGTGGGATGGAACAAGCACGACGGTCGCCTGCAGGAAACCGAAGGAACGGTGCTGGAAGTCAATCGAAACTCGCTGTTTGTAGGAGGTGGAGCGGGGCTGGGAAACGTTCCGCTCGCTGGCGGATCCAGTGGACCCATGCGAATGATGGTCAACCTTTCGCTATCCGATGCCATCTTTGAGAAACGTGCAGCCGCGTGGAAAGTCGATGCGGCGGGATCAGCGGAATTGGCGACAGTCAATCGAGCACTTCTGGAAATTGCCGAGGCTTACTTCGACCTGCTGGAAGCACACGCTTTGCACGCCAACGCCAAAGTCGGAAAGGATTCCTCCCAGCAAATGTACGACCTGGTCGTCACGTTTGAACAGGAAGGCGCCGGCAGTAAAACCGAAGTTGACCGCGCAGACACAGAACTCGCATTTTGGGAGCAAGCGGTCGAAGACACACACCGCCTGACAGTCTCCCACAGCGTTAACCTCACTCGCATGCTGAGACTGGACCCTCAAGCGACGCTCGTTCCCGCAGAAACGACAATCGTTCCTTTGAACCTTGTCGACCAGTCGCTGGCCGTCAGCGATTTAATCAACGAAGGCCTGGCAAACCGGCCAGAATTGCGGGAACAGCAGTCCCTGGTCCAGGCAGCGATGTTCCACACCAGGCAGGAGCATTGGCGTCCCTGGTTGCCCAATGTTCAAGCGGGAGCCAGTGGCGGCACGTTCGGAGGTGGTCCCAGTTCCACGTTTGAGCATCAGGGTAGTCGCAGTGACGTCGATGTGCTTGCTGTCTGGGAACTTCAAAACGCAGGCATCGGTAATCACGCCGTCTACCGGCAGCGTCTGGCTCAACTCAGACAGGCCCAATTGCAAACGCAGTGGATGCGAGACCGGGTGGTGACAGAAATCGTCACCTCTTACAACGACGTTGCCAGTTACTCGACACAAATGGAAACGGCCCTGCGGCGCGTCACCGCAGCCGGTGAAAGCTATCATTTAAACCTGCAGCGCATCACCGAGGGAGAAGGTTTACCCATCGAATTACTGCAGGCGATCCGAGCTCGCGTATCTGCCCTGGACGCCCATGCGAAATCCGTCGCCAACTACAACCGCACGCAGTACAGGCTATTGAGAACCCTCGGGCGCTCACCCCAAACGCCAACGGCGCCCGATGCGGCCGGCTAACCCAGCCACCCGCACCCCTTTGCCCGTGGTGGCCACCTGGCAGTGGTTTCGATTCTCGTCCCCTTTTCTCCTCATCCCAGCGTAGCGCTATTTTCCCCTCTCCGCGCCGTGTGTTCCACCATCTAAAATAGTAACTGGCCACCATACCAGGATCACACCAAGGAGCGAGAAGTTGTCCGCTTTAATGTCGCAGACCAATGGCAAGGTTCTTGTCGTCTACTTCACAGAATCACGAATTCTCAATCAGACGACCATTCAACAGATCGGTGCAGAACTTGAAAAGATGGCCGATCGATCCGAATGGGGAAAGTTGCTGCTGAACTTCAGTGACGTTCGTTTCATGTCGTCTGCCATGCTGGGAAAACTGACCAAGCTCAACAAAAAATGCAAGCAAGAGAATACGCATTTAAAATTATGCAGCATCTCGGAAGAGATCATGGAAGTATTTAAGCTGATGCGGCTGCACAAAATAATGGACATTTATCAAGACGAAAACAGGGCGCTGATTGCTTTCGAAAAAGTCTGATTCCATTTGTCACAAGATACCCCCACACAACGGCTGACGCTGTAGAAAACGATTCGTTTTAAAACCGGGGTACCGGAATTTGATCAACCATCCGACCGCTGGCCGGGCTTGGTTCCTGTTCCAGCATTCAACCTGAAACTTATTGACAGGACGAAGTCCGTGGAAACAACCCCTCCCAGGTCCGATTCACTGCCTTCCAAAACCACCATCGGTTTGGGACCTGGTATCGCTTTGTGGTTCGTGGTACTGGCCGTCTTCGCGATTTCCTTCCTGGTCACCTTGTTCCTCATTTCAGGCCCCTTGAGCCAGACCCAGGGTGTGTTAAGTGAAGACTTGGAAAGAAGCGTACGACGGTACAATAATCCACCCAGAACGCGCGGATTCATTGTCGGGGAGACGCCCGGGTTACGCCCTCTGCTTGACGTAGAAGAATAAGCAAGTGACCGGGCAGGCGAAGGTGAATCCGGATGGAGTCTTCACCGGCTAGTCCTTTTTGGTCTTCGAGGCTGGAATCAGCTTCACGATGTCCGGCAACGGTTTCCAGCCCCTGCCCGTATCGACTACCAGTTGATTTTCCGTGTCCGGACGGATTTCGAACTGGTTGTTATAGGTTGAGAACAGAAGATCCCCGTCGAGGAAGAACAAGAAGCGGGTTTTGCCACGGTCTGTGATGATCCTGATAGGGACCACTCGCCGCTTGATGGCATCCATGAGATACCCTTTCACGATGGACGGAATCACGACCGTCCCGTCAACGGGATCCCGGGGGGCTTTGTACACCTCGTTGACCTTGATCTGTGCGTAACCTTCCTTGGTGAATTTGGCAATGGTCGCGTCGATGATCACAGGAATGGCGGGGTCCTTGATTGCCTCTTCCAACCCGGGTGGCAACTCATCCTCGTCGGCTGACAGCGAAACTGCTGGCGCTGCCAAGAGCGACAGAAAAACAATCAAGCAAGTTCCTGGCCCACGTTTCACGATAGTACTCTCCGATGGAAAGATTGGCCGCTCAGGAATCGATCCATGTTGCCTTGAGGGTAGAGCAGAGTCCGGACCACGCACAGCCGATCACACGACCAACTTCTCACCGAATTCACCAAAGGGCTGCCTTGGTTCATGGTAACCAGACGGATGTTCACCGGAAACCGTCGGAAGTGGGCCTGGCTTCAGGGGCTAATCACGTCGAACGTCGACACATTGACTCCGGCAACCCCGCAATGGCGCAGAAACCATTCAGGCAACGGACTTGCCCCCGGCAATTCGACTTTCAGTTAACGACGTCCAGGATCCCGTTGATGATGGAGTTGATGAACTTGCCGATAAACGGTAGGCGGCTGACTGCCACATCATCCGCATCGTCAAGCTCGGCGGCGACGTATCGAAGCTTTGGTCCATATTTTTCCAAATCTGCAGGCAAGGCATCATCCCAGCCTTCGATGAGCATTTGAATTTTCTCCAATTCACGGTCATCTAGCCAGAGACCGTGACAGACCGTGCAACGATCAATGATGATCCCGGTATCACCACCGTAATTTAATGCGTCCGTGATGCCGTCACATTTGGGACACTTTAAATCACGGTCAACATCCTCCAACACGACACCCTTGATCGTGGTCGATTCGGCAATCGCTCGTTTTTCTTCAGAATTGAACCTGACCTCTCGAATGGCGACGACCTTGCCAAGCTCGTCGCTGTCAAGCCATTCGCCATTGCACTGACTGCAGGTTTCAATGGAGAGACCCTCGTAGTCGATGGCCTGCAAATCAGTTTGGCAGTTTGGGCATTTCATACTCTTACTTCCCTACAGGTTCGGTTCCACGATAGTCAAACGCACGGTAGAAGACCGTCACCGGCGGTTACCAGACCAGGCGGGCCGGGCGCAGGTTTGATTTTATCAAATGTTAGACCGGGGGCCTATGGTTATCGAAATCCGGCCCCAGCGGCAAAGCCTGCAGTTTTCTCAGTTTGACAACAGGGCACAGCGGCATTGCTCCGCTTCGCTTCAAGTTTCGATTCCCACGATCCGGCGCGCCTCCTCGGGCGACGCGATCTCCCTGCCGATTTCCCGCGCGATTCGCACCGCCTTCTCGACGAGCTCGGCATTCGTTTTGGCATACACGCCGTCCTCGACAAAGGGGCAGTCCTCCATGCCGATGCGCACATGTCCACCGATCGCAATCGTGTGGGCCACCATGGCCCAGTAGTTCGGCGGCTCCATGCAGCTCATGCTCCAATTCGCCTGCTGCGGCAGGTTATCGACCATGTATTGCAGAGCCTTCACCGTCGGCGGCGTCCAGCCCTGGCCGTCCCAGCCAAAAAACAGTGTAAGCCAGATCGGATCGGCCAGGAGATCCGGCTCCTTCTCCCGAATGCCCTCGTCCGTCCAGAAATCTCCCGACCGTATCTTTTGAATCGCCCAGAAAGCGCCGGTGTTGAAGCACTCGATTTCGAGCTTGACGCCATGCTTTCGGGCCAACCGCGCGTACTCCCTGAGCTCCGGGATGGGATGGACCGAATAGACGCTGAAGGGCGGGTGGTCGGGATCCGGCTGGAAGTACTCGTCGTGCGAGTTGAAGTTAATCGAGCTCATGTCGGGCCGGAGCGTACTCCACAGCTCGAGCTTCTGCTCCAACCGCATGCTGGCCAGGCCGAACTGCAGGATGGGGTTGTTTCGCGCCCGCACGGTCTCGGTGATCACACGCCAGCCGTCCATGATGGGAATGGACAGTTTGCGACCATCGGCCTGAACGACCGGATCGTGGGTGTAGGCACCATGGGTGTGAACAACGGTCGCGCCCGCATCAAGAGCCCGAACGTACTCCTGGGCCACGCCCTTGGCATCGTCACAGGGAATGAGGTGGGGATTGCGCGGATAAGAACCGGTACAGTCCGTGGTCACGGTGATGACAAGCTTTTCCATCGTTCGCTCTCACGACGTCGGGAAGCAGACAGCTCACTCCTACAACGACACGTTCAGTGATCCGGCCACTTTCTCGATCTGACTCCAGATCTCATCCGGTACCGGCACACCCTCTTTTTCGCAGGCCCGCTGCTTGGCAAAGTCCAATTCTCCGGGCAGCACAACACCTTCCGCTCCGGCAGCCGGTTGTGACGATTTCACATAAGCGATGTACTCTTCGAGGTCCTGACGAAACTCTGCGGGCGGCAAGAACGCTCCGACATCGATGGCCAGGATCCACAGGTTGTTACTCTCCTGCTCCATGCGGTGGTCGGCCGCCCGCATCAGAAGCGATGACAAAACTGCGGCGATCATTGCAAAACCGAAGCCCTTGTAGCCCAACAGGCCCCCTAGCGGCAAAATCGCACCACCGGGGTCACCGTACAATGCGGCAGGATCGTCGGTCGGCTTGCCGTCGGCGTCCAGAACCCACTGATCCGGCAGCTTCCGCCCGCAATCCCGAGCATAGCGAACCTTGCCTTCCGACAAGGCGCTCGTGGCCACATCGACCAGGATCGGATCGCCCGAAGTCGGAGCCGCGAAGGAAATCGGATTGGTGCCCATGCGACCCTCACGGCCGCCCCAGGCCGCTACCCAGTGACCGCTGGGCGAGGCGCCGCTGCACATCCCCAGCCCGATCATCCCCTGACGGGCAATCATTTCCGTGAACAGACCCAAACAGCCGACGTGCTCGGATCGATGCAGGCCGACACATCCCACACCGTGATCCCGTGCCTTTTCCATCGCCAGGCTTGCCGCCCGGTGGGCCCCGAGCTGCCCGAAGTTCCAGTTCACGTTCAACAGCGCGGTGCCGCTGGTCTCGACAACCGTCTCCATCGGTGCACCCGGCACGATGCGTCCCTCGCCGATGCGCGCCACGTACTGCGGAACACGCATGATGCCGTGCGAGTCAAGCCCGCGAACATTTGCCTGAACAATCAGCCCGGCCACCAACTCGGCGTCTTCCGGCGGTGTTCCGCTGGACGAGAAGATTCGCTTGGTGACATCCAGAAGATACTCGATGGGAAACTTTTTCATGTCAGACATTGATTAATTCCAGTGCTTTGCAATCAGGGGTTCGAGAAAGGCCTTCTCCCGGGCGAGCACCTGCTTGTGATCTTGCGGAAAATCCCAGGCAAAAGCCTCGTACTCGACGGCAATGTAACCGTCAAATCCATGGGTCGCCATCGAACCAAACAGGATGTCGAAGTCGATCTGGCCCTCGCCGTAGGGTGGAAAAATGATGTTCTCCGGATCACCTGCCGCGTCCTTGGCGTGCATATGGACAATTAGGTCCCGAAACGTCTCGAAGGCCTCCACGGGGCTGTCCCCGCGCACGTGAAAGTGAGCACAGTCAAAAAGCAGGCGCAGCGAGTCGAGCCCCTCGGCCTCCAGGAGCCGCTTGGTCGTCCTGATGTCATGAACCAGACAACCGGCCGGGCTACCCGCCTCGATCGCCAACGAGACGCCCAGCCGTTCAGCGATCGGCAGCACCTGGCGCAGCGAGTCGAAGAGCCAGTCGAAAAACCATTGTTCGTAACCGTAGGCGTCCTTTCCACCACCAGCGGTGACCACGACCGGCGCTCCCAGGTCGGCCGCCAGCTGGAGCGAACCCGCGATGAACTCCGTGTTGGCCTGACGTACCGCGGGATCACGTGCACAAAGGTTCGTGTGAGCGTTCAATGCCGCGATCGCAATGCCCGCCTGCTCCGCATGACGGCGGACACGGTCACGCTTCGCCGCGTCGTCGTCGGGACTCATGTGCGGCTGCGGAATCGGGCAAAAGGGTGGCTCGATCTCCAGGCAGATGTCAACCGCGTCGTAGCCCTCGTCAGCAAGAGCGTCGATCGCCCGTTCCAACGGCAGATCACTCAACAGGTTCGAATTGCAGCTCAGTCCCTTCACCGTCTGGCTTCCACTCCCGAGGCATTTGCAAAACAGGCCCTCCAACGTCCCGGCCCGACTCGGGATCAGATTGTAGCAGAAATAACGTGTCACGGCAGGGAACTGCAATTCTGATTGACACGCTCCGACCGATGGGAATGTCCTGCCTTGCGTTCAAACCGTGCCTTCCGATGTTGGCAGCGTATCAGGACGACTGCGGCGGGCAACCGCTCGCTCAACTCGAATTCATGCTCTGGGCAGCAGCGTCGTTGAAGCGATCAACCATGACTCGGCGTCACCCCGCCCCGGCCGATTGAATGCAATACAGCGTCTCCTGCTGTTGCTCTTCGACCGACTCCGAGACACGCAGGAAGACCTGGTCACCACAGATTGTCGGACTCGCAAAAACCTCGTTTCCGAGCTGATTTTCCTGTACCAGTTCAAATTTCTCCGAGGTGGCGCGATACACCCAGGTCGTACCAAGTTCGTTCACGGCATAGATGTGCCCACCCGAGAGGACCGGGGACGCACTGATCGGACCACGCAGTCGCTCGCGCCACAGCTCTTCGCCCGTCGCAGCATCCCAGCAGAGCGCGATCCCGTTGTCCGTGACAGCGTAGAGGTGGCCGGCAAACGCCAGCATCGACTGTTCATAACACCTCTGGTTGTTTTGCCATACGATCTCCCCCGAGCCGTCAGCCCGAACGCAGAACGTCCCGTGTTCCGGAAAACCACCCGAAGCAAACACGAGTTCCCCGTCCCAGACCATGGTCCCGGCCGTCGCCATCGTTGTGGCGGCCGCCGTCCACAGTTGGCGACCGGAACGCGGATCATAACTGGCAACCATGTCACTACCACTGATCAGCACCTGCGGCCTGCCAGCGATCCGGGCCACGATCGGTGAAGCATAATTTATCCGCGACGGGCGGGGCGTATTCCAGACCCGCCGACCCGTTTCACCATCAAGCGCCGCCAAGAAGGCCTCGCCGTCGAAGTCACCCGCAACGATCACCAGGTTGCCATAAAGCACAGGGGAAGCCGCGTAACCGTTTCTGTATTCATCCGGTGTGAACTTGCCGGCGACTTGTTCCCACTGCGGCTTGCCATCCAGGTCGAGCGCCACCACCTGAATTCCGTCATGGTTGAAGAAGGTGGCAAACAACCGTGTTCCATCGCAAGCGATCGATGACGAAGCGTGTGTATTCTTGGGGTTGATGCGGTCGGGAAAGCCGCCACGGTTGACGTCCCGTCTCCAGAGCGGTTTTCCCGTACCACGAGCAAAGCAGAGAATCGATTGGACCATCGTCACGTCGTCGGCGGTCGCCAGGTAGATACGGTCACCAACCACCGTCGGTGACGCATGGCCGCGGCCCGGCACCACCGCCTTCCACGCCACGTTCTTCGTCTGGCTCCAGGCGACCGGGGGTCTCTGCCCGGATTCGGCGACACCATTTGAATTGGGCCCCCGCCACCATGGCCAGTCGCCCGTCTGGGCCTGTGGAAGTTGCGCGTAACCGGTGGAGGCGATGGCGATCAACATGCCAACAAAACAGCACGATGTTTTCATGCAAGATTCCTCATCGTGGTTGAGCGGATCACAGCTCGGGCGATCAACATCGTCAAAACAATCTCCCAGGCTACTTACCCGGCGAGTTCCTCATCGCGAAAAACGCGCCAGCATCAAGCAACCAGTGTAACACCATTTCCTTCCGCTGCTATCCATCGACATCCGGGTTGCCTGACACGGGAAATGAAAGCTGCCGGTGGTGATGAAGTATCCCGGGAATGCATTACCGGCGGGTGCCGCGACGCCACCCGGAACGCCTGTCAAAGGAACTCACCAGCAGCATGGCGAGGACTACCAGCAGCGCGGTCGCTGGTTCAGGAACTGCCGCGATACCGTAACCAAGCGGTCTGAAATTGGAAGCCAGCGAGTTGTAGTCGCTCAAGTCGATGTCCCCGTCGAAATCAAAATCCCCGTCGGTCCAGGCCAGGCCCGTACCGCCGGGCGCAAAGTTGGTGGCCAATCTCGTATAGTCACTCAGGTCAATATCCTGATCACCGTCGGTATCCCCGGGCATCGCCAGCAGGTTCTGGAACTGGACCGTCGTTGCTGTGTAGATGACGCTCCGAAACAACCCGTCCGCCTGATGATGATGAAAAGAACCACTGGCAGAAGTTCCAGAACCGGTGGCCAAGGTCAATCCGTTGTAGTGGACCGTGCTGAAATTTCCATGGCGGGCAGCAGCAGCGATGATCACAAAATCATCAGCCGTACCACGCACGGTGGGATCGGTGTAGGGCGCCAAAGGCAGCAGGTCCAGCGCGCCGTCCAGGCTGGCCGTTCCGGCGATGGTCAGCTGGTCGAATTCGCCCAAGTCGGTCCCCGCCAGTTCGACCTCCAGCGTGGCGGCCGCAGCTTGCGTATAGTCGCCGGTCATGGACAGGACTGCCGGACTGTGCCATAAGTATCCGTGTCCGGGCGCCAGCGTTCCTCCCTGAACGGTGATGTCGCCAATCACGCTATCGACACGAAGCAGCCCGTCAAGCATGTTGAATGTACCTGCCGTCAGGTCCAGGGTGCCGGTGTTAAGTGTTCCTCCGTCAAGGTTCACCAGCCCCTCCTCCCACAGCCTGGTGGTATCCGCCACCCTCACCAGTCCACTGTCGACAATGTTCAATGTTCCGCTGCCGCCGGCCAGGGTACTCCTTCCACCGATGTACAACGAAATCCAGTTGATCCACTTTGAACCTGCGCCGGTGACTGTCACCATTCCCGTCGAACCGGGTTCGTAAGCGACCCTGCCGAAGGTGTTGAACACCTCGCCCCCTGCCTCGATTTCCAGTGTGCCATTGCCATAGTCCCCCACAGCCAGCCAATACGTGTTCGTCCATTTCGAACCCGCGCCACTGACCGTCGCCACCCCCGTCGAGCCCGGTTCAAAACCGATCCTACCAACCGAATTGGCGACCTCGCCCCCTTGTTCAAGCTGCAATGTACCACCGCCATAGACTCCCAAATGGAGCCAACCCGAGTTGGTCCACTTGGAACCCGCGCCGCTGACCGTCACCATCCCCGTGGAACCGGAGGCCCAACCGACATAACCGACCGTATTGAACACCTCGCCCGTTTCCTCGACGTTCAGGGTACCGTTGCCAGAGTTGCCCACAACCAGATCATCCGTGTTGGTCCACTTCGAACCAGCACCACTGACTGTCGCAATTCCCGTGGAGCCGGAGTCATCGCCGAGGATAGCCATCGTGTTGGAAACCTGGCCGCCCGAATCGACCGAGAGTTTCGCCCGGTGACTCGATCCAACCGTCACGTTCCCCGCCAACGCGGCGCCCGCCGTATCAGCAATCACCAGTTCGGGCAGATCGGTGGGTGCATTACCGTCCATGACAAAATCCGTGGTACCCGGATTGAAAGAGCCGCCCGCACCGTTGACCGTTAAGGTGCCGTCAGCGAAGTTCAATGTACCTGCCTGACTGTTATCAAAAGAACGCGTGGTCAGGCTGCCGCCAGCAAAGTTGATGGTTCCGCTGGACCACAATTTGACGGTATCGGTGACGGCGACCTCGCCGCTGTCCTGAAGGTTCAAGGTCCCGCTACCACCCTCCGCCGTACTCGTTCCGCCAATCGTCAGCGAGTCTGAACTGGTCCACTTCGAACCCGCGCCGGTCACCGTCGCCTCGCCGGTCGAGCCGGATTTGTAACCGATGTAAGCGGCGGCATTGAATACTGCGCCCCCCGCCGCGACATTCAGTGTGCCCCTGCCCAATTCACCCACAGCCAGGTAGTCCGAGTTGGTCCACGTCGAACCGGTGCCGGTGACTGTCGCAATCCCCCAGCGCGTCGACGTCGGGGAGGAGTGGAGACCGATCACACCCCACGTATTGTAGACCTCACCCCCAGCCTCGACATTCAGTGTGCCCTTGCCCAAGGCGCCTACAGTCAGCTGCTTTGAGTTGGTCCACGTCGAACCCGCACCGCTGATCGTCGCAGTCCCCGTGGAGTTGTAACCGATCCAACCCATCCCATTGAACACCTCGCCCTCTGCCTCGACATTCAGGATACCATTACCAACGTAACCCACATGCAGGTCGTCTGAACTGGTCCACTTCGAACCCGCGCCGTGGACCGTCGCAATTCCCGTAACGCCGTAACCGTAACCGATCGTACCAACCGTATCTGAGACCTCGCCCCCCGCCTCCACGTTCAGTGTGCCGTCGGCAGTCCTTCCCACACTCAAGGTACCAACAACCATCCAGGGATCCGGTTGCGTACCGGCACCGCCCGGATCCACATCCCCAGTTGTGATCACGGTCGCCCAAGATGGAGCAACCCAGGTCACAAGCACCGACACCAGAATGAACGTACGCATCCACTTTCTTCCCGCAGAAACACACTTGAATCACAACCAATCAGTCTACCATTAATCCCAACCGATAGAGCACATAAAACCACACCCCGTGCCCCTTGCCAGGGCCTTGGGAGCGCGGACGGTCGTGGGTTTTCAGATGCACCCAGCTGCCACTGTTTGACAACTTAAAACCCTACGCGGGCCAGCAGCAACAGCAGCCCGGCCAGCAACAGGCACACGCTGGCCGGTTCTGGAACTGCTGCTGCTCCGTAACCAAGCGGGTTGAAATTGGAGGCCAGCGCGTTGTAATCGGTGAGGTCGATGTCATTGTCTCCGTCTACGTTGCCATCCTGCCACCAGTAGGGACCGTACGTGCCGCTGGGATTAAAATTAGTGGCCAGCGTGTTGTAGTCGCTCAGGTCCACGTCACCATCCAGATCATTGTCGCCAAAACGTGTCCCCAAGATCGACTCGACCAGAAACGTTGCGTCTGCTGCAGTGACCGCATTGCTGCTGTCCAGGTCGAACTGGAGATCCTCACTGCCGGCGTTGATCGCCGTTAACAACAGGTCGATGTCGGCGTCATCCACGAGCTGGTCGTCGTTGAAATCACCCGGCAAACTACTGCTACTACAGGGACTGGACGCCTGCAGAATTGCCCGGGCAGTGACGACCGGCAGGCCCTTGGCGGCAAACAATTGCAATACGGCGTCAAGATACGCCTTGTCGCTGGGGTAGGAATCCCGGTCAGTGTCGCGGGAGTTCTCATCGTATTCACGAGGATGAAAAACGACCCCGATATGAGCTCCTGAGTCGGCGTGATCTCCTGTCAGGACCTGATCGATCTCGATCGCCAACCGGGCCAGGTTGTTGTTACTGTGGATGGTGGTAAAGTCGCCCACATCCAGCTGGGCGTGGCCAAGTTCTGGAATCTCATAAGTTACCTTGCTGCCGCCATAGCTGTTGCCATAGTTCTCGGTGCAGCGAGGAAGCGTGATGAACTTGTGGCCTACATGACCATCGGAGTTCTCCTTAATAGGGCCCGTGGCATCCATCACTTCCGGTTGCCATTCTTCGGACCGATACTCGTTATGATCGTTAGGCCCCTGAGCCGCTACCTCAACCCGGGCTAATTCGGGATCGACACCCAAATCGATCATGGTCTCGCCTAAAGCAAAGACCTCTGCGAACGAATCCTGAACCGAGCCGCGATCAGGCTCGCCGCCACAATGTTCGCCACTCACATCGCGGTAACCGTCGGGATGCGCGTGCCCACACGAATGATGGTGGTAGCCCAGTTGATGCCCCTTTTCAACCCACGACATGAGTTGTTCGATCCTGTCCAGACCGTCAAGACTACCATCGAAAAGATCGACCCAGCTTGAACCCATCAACAGCGTCAGCTTGTGCTCATAAACGTCGGCAGCGGCGACAAAATTCGCCAATCTGCCCCAATGCTCGGGGGTGGCGTTTTCGATCCCCTCACTCGAGTTGTCGGGATCAAGGTGCAAAGCAAGCATGGCGGTCGGGCCTGCTGGAGTTTCTGAGAGGGCAATCTCCACACTCTGCCCGTTGCGCAGCAGACCTGCGAAAACAGCTATTACGATCACGACCACTCTGCAAGCGTGCTTCCCTTGGAAACCCATGCTGGCTCGCTGACAGGAATTCAATCCGGATTCAGGGCCCGAATGGGCCCGCGCTGCCACAATTATGGTCAGACTGGCAACCTCTGTCAAACAAATGTTCCGCCGTCCGGGTGGGTTATCGAAAACGACTCAAGCACAACGTGTTCCACGGCTTCAACCATTTGGATGTCATTGTAGTCTTGCCATCGGCCCATGATCGCGCCTGTCTGATTCACCAAGTGAAAAGACATTGAAGACGTTGTAGTTTAAAAAAAACGGGGTGAAATCTGACGATTCCACCCCGCATAGGAGACACAAGTTACAAGCTTAGTCGTTTACGACCAGAGTCGTTTGCGACAGAAGCCAATCCCGCTTCCGAATACCAAACCGAGCATGCACAGAACCATCGAGGACGGCTCAGGAACAGCAGCGGTTCCGGCGTAACCGGCTGCGGCAAAGTTACCTGCCAGCGTGTTGTAGTCGCTCAGATCGACGTCGCCGTCGCCATCGCCATCACCTTGGGAGGGCAACGCACCGGAACCTGCAGGATTAAAGTTACCTGCCAGAGCGTTGTAATCGCTCAGGTCAACGTCGTGATCGAGGTCGGTGTCACCACCGAGGTAGGTAGAACCAAAACCATTCTCTGTCGCTGCGCTGGCGAGCCAGTCGGTGATCGCCGCGGCGCCGCCACCGGCCAGAGTATCAAGATCCGCAACGTCACAGCTGCTGTCACCATTGAGGTCACACGCGGGACCGGAAGGAATCGTTGCCGTGAACTTGTAGATTCCCGCATTATTTCCGGTCGCCGCATTGTCGCCGCTGTGGACCATGTAGATATTGCCCGCCGCGTCGGCGACCATCTTCCTCTCGTTGTTGTTGGCGAACTCGCCAGAGAGGTCCTCCATCTGAATGACCGGGCCTGACCCGTCCGGCTTGAAGATGTGGAATTTGCTATGGTTGCGCTGGTTCGCGATGACGCGTCCATCGGGCCCTATCGCGATGTCTTCAATTTCTCCACCAGGGGTCATCAAGTTCGGTGCGTACCAGTTTTCCGGCGCACCACTTACATCACGCCCATTGACCCACATGGAAACGGTGTCCGTGACCGGGTCAAACACGTTGATCTTTCCGTACTGGGGAAGCAGGAGCTTGCCGTTGCTGTCTACAGCGATGCCCAGTAAGTTGGCGCCGACGGTGTGCGAAATTTCGGTGCCGGTGTCCGGGTCGACTTCGTACAGATTATCGCCACCTTCGCCTGCGACATAGATCTTGCCGTCGGGACCCCAGACAACACCATTGCGCCCGGACACATCCCACGTGTTTTCCAGGTTGAGGGAACTGTCATAAATCTGGAGCCACTTGGCTGATTGTGCGCCTTCGTTGCGCCAAAGAAGAACGGCCAGGTCGCCACTGTCGGGATCCACATCGATATCCCGGATGGTCACCTCAGCAAAGTCCGAACTGGTCCAAAGGTCAAGGTATGGCGAAAGGATGCCGCTGGCGATGTCGAGGCTCTTGAGTACGATAGAAGCAGAGTTGCCGCCCTCACCCACCAGCAGGCCGGTACCAGCCGCGTCCAGAGCAATCGAGTGAATATTGGTGGTCATGTCAGGACCGAGTTGTGAGATGCTGTACGTATGGGGCGCAAAGGCATAGGACTGCCCACTCAGGCACAGTACCACGACACCCAATAGGACAAACATTTTCATTATGCCGTCTCCCGTAAAAAAAAAAGATTATTTCTGGACACAATCGGTTAGTTTAACACGAATCATTGCCAAGGAAAGACAAAAAGCAGCACCCCTTAGCCCGGCCAGGGCGTTGAAACCACCAGGCGGTCGCAAATTCCCAGGGGCGCCGGGTGTAATTGCCTTAACCACTGTTTAAAAGCCTGCCGCGGGCACTCGCCAGCAGCAGGGCGAGCAGTGCCAGAAGTGCGGCAGCCGGTTCTGGTACCGCCACGGTGCCGTAGCTGACGGCGCTGAAATTGGAAGCCAACGAGTTGTAGTCGCTCAGATCAACGTCACTGTCTCCGTCGAAATTGCCATGCGCCCACAGGTAGGGACCGCTGATACCGCTGGGATCAAAATTGGCAGCCAATCCGCTGAAGTCCGTCAGATCGATGTCGCGATCCAAGTCGGTATCGCCTCGCAGGTAGGGGGAGTCGTAACCGTCCCCTATCGCGATCGAAGCGAGCCACTCATCGATGTCCAGATTGTCAACGACGCCGTCGTCATTGAGATCATATTTCTCCAGTGTCTCCACTGCAGGAAGACTGAACTTGTAGACTCCCGCATTATTGCCGGTCAACGCATTGTTACCGTTGTGGATCAGATAGAGATTGCCCGCCGCGTCAGCGACCATCTTCCTCTCGTTGTTGTTGGTGAACTCGCCAGAGAGGTCCTCCATCTGAATGACCGGGCCTGACCCGTCCGGCTTGAAGACGTGGAGTTTGCCATGGTTGCGCTGGTTCGCGATGACACGCCCATCGGGCCCTATCGCAATATCTTCAATTTCTCCACCAGGGGTCATCAAGTTCGGTGCGTACCAGTTTTCCGGCGCACCAGTTTCATCACGCCCATTGATCCACATGGAGACGGTGTCCGTGTCCGGATCAAAGATGTTGATCTTTCCGTACTGGGGAAGCAGGAGCTTGCCATTGCTGTCTACAGCGATGCCCAGCAGATTGGCACCGACGGTGTGCGAAATCTCGGCACCGGTGTCCGGGTCGACTTCGTACAGATTATCGCCACCTTCGCCTGCGACATAGATCTTGCCGTCGGGACCCCAGACAACACCATTGCGCCCGGACACATCCCACGTGTTTTCCAGGTTGAGGGAACTGTCATAAATCTGGAGCCACTTGGCTGATTGTGCGCCTTCGTTGCGCCAAAGAAGAACGGCCAGGTCGCCACTGTCGGGATCCACATCGATATCCCGGATGGTCACCTCAGCAAAGTCCGAACTGGTCCAAAGGTCAAGGTAGGTCGAAAGGGTGCCGGTGGCAGGGTCGAGGCTCTTGAGTTCGATAGAAGCAGAGTTGCCGCCCTCACCCACCAGCAGGCCGGTACCAGCTGCGTCCAGAGCAATCGCATGAACATTGGTGGTCATGTCAGGACCGAGCTTTGTCATGGTATAAGACACGGGGCTGAAGGGGTCCTGGCCCGGTCCAATCACCCCCGAGCTGGAAACACCGTTCACCAGGTCATAGCCCGTATCGGCGTACATCTGGTTGAGATCAGCCAGGTCACACGCCGAATCGGCGTTCAAGTCGCACCCCGGTGGCTGCACCACCTGGCCACCAAGACTGATTTCGATCTGCTGGTTCACCGACACGTTCGTTACATCTTGGGTTGTTCCGTCTGGCCAAAACACGGTCACGTCAACGGGGCCTGAATGAGTTCCCAGGCCAAAATGTAGTGTCAGATCATTCTGGGCCCCTCCACCTGTGCTTCCTTCCACCTGCCGGGTAATCCTGCCCAAACCGGGCACGTCAATCCAGGCTTGAGCGCCAATGGCCGCACCGTTAACCAGACCGTTATCTCCCTGTCCACCTGTAAGATGAACTTTCAGATAATGGTTGCTCGGCCAATTCGTCGTGCCGGGGTTTTTGAACAGCTGACCGTTTGTCGTTTGACCGGCAGCAACGACGTCCAAAAACCCGTCATTGTCGTAATCAGCCCAGGCTGCTTTATAAGGTGCAGCGGGCAGCCCCATTAAACCGACATCCTGAAAGCTGAAGGTATCGCTGCCGGGGGCGGTGGTATTTTCATAGAGCTTCGGTTGATTTGACCCGCCGTAACCAGCGACGGTCGTTACCAAAACATCGAGGTCCCCATCATTGTCGTAATCGGCGACCATGGAACCTCCAATGGGCTCAACCCATTGGATCCCGGAAGTTCCCACGCTGGTGAACGAAAAATTGCTTGACGCACCGTTATTCCTCAGGAACCTCGAGGGCGGGTTATAGGAGTGCGAAAAGGTGCTGATAAAAACATCGATGTCACCATCGTTGTTAAAGTCACCGAGCGATGAACCGACCGAATGTGTCGCCGAGCCACCCTCTCCATTGACGTTCTGAAGAGCGCCATTATCTCCGTTGAAACCGTTGTTGACCAGCAACTGGTTGGGAGTCAGCCAATAATTGCTTACGTAGAGGTCCTGATCACCATCCCTGTCGTAGTCGAAATGGGTCACACCCTGGCCATTGTAGTCCGGATTAGAATTCCAGGTGTGTTCAAACGTAATGGTGCCGTTTTCAGGATCGGCACCCGGACGCGCGACATAGATCATGTCGTCATCGGGCGGGCCCAGCCAGGGCTCGTTCCACGAGGTGACGTAATTGTCCAGGTAACCATCCCCCGTGATATCCACCCAGGTCGAAGCGCGGTGGACCCACGCCGGCGTGGTGGACGTTGCCAGGTATTTGGCACTGTCGTCCTGAAATCCCGTCCCACCCAGATTCGTCATCAGACGCGTATTTGGACTAAGTCCGTATTCACCAGACGAGTAACCAAACACATCCAGGTATCCATCATTGTTGTAGTCACCCAACGAACGACTGGATACGTATCGCATGTTAGGCAATATGGATGACGAAAATGTCCCGTCACCGTTATTGAGAAGAACCGTTGAATCGTTTTCCAGAAATTGCTGACCTCCAATGTTGTCCGTCCAACCGTCGTTGTTCAGGTCTCCCCAGTTGGGCCCGAAGCCGGTCCCGACCGAGGTGAAATTCGCCGCCTCCGCTTCGCACAGCGGATGTGTACAACTCGCGATGAGAAAGCCGATGGCTATCGGGGTCCACGCCAAAGAAACAACAATGGTTTTCATTGGTCTGAAGCAATCCAGTTCTGAAATTTACCCGGTGATCAATGACCGGAACGTCTACCTTGCGGGACACAGCGCGACAACACTTAATCGCAGGACAACTTTTACTTTCGTCATGCAATCGCCCGCAGAAAAACATTTGAATCGCACCTGTCGAGTTTAACATCAACCACGGTCAATGGAAGACAAAAACCACTGCCCTGGAGTCCTTGCCAGGGCCTTGCAAACACGGGTGGTCGCGCTCGTGCAGAGGCAACCTGCGTGATTGGACGGCTGTAACGCTGTCGTGAGCTACGACATTCGTTGGAACCTGGACCGGTGCATGGCGCTGGTGATGTACTTCCTTGGAATTGGTCCGGAAAACGTGAACGATTTCTGTCCGGCCGTCGATCCGGAAAGGATGTTTTCAGACGAAGCGGAAACGTCTCCGCGTGGGCCGGGTCATCTTGAAGTGGTGTCAACCTGGCCCCGGAATCGCATCGGACCTGTTTGTTTCCCCAGGGCGGTTCCGCGAGGAACCAACAGGACCGGCTTCGCAATCCACCCGCTTTAGCTGCAACATTGGTTCCTACCGTGAGGGCAGGTCAGTGGTCCGTCAGGGAAGATCGGAGCTGGCAACAAAGACCAACCGGACAACCCAGAGAGTAGGCCCGCGAAATCCACACACCGTCGTACAAGGTAACCAAGGATGTCTACTGACGGTCTGCCCCTATTGACGTTCCACATTCTTCAGGTAGTTTTTGAGTAGAAACCAGCAAAGGAGTCTCTCCATGACCAACAAGCAACCGTTCAGCGATGTGGCAGGGAAAATGGCAGTGATTACCGGGGCCGCCAGAGGACTTGGGCAAGGGACAGCGGAAACCCTGGCCGCACACGGAGTTCACGTGGTGATTGCCGACATTTCACCCGATGTTCGCGATACCTTCGCAGCCATCAAAGAGGCTCATCCGGAAAACGAAGGCTATTCCAAGGAAGTCGATGTCAGTGATGAAACCGCGGTCCGTGACTTGATTGCAGGCGCGGTCGAGAAATTCGGCCGGCTCGACATCATCGTCAACAACGCCGGCATGCATCTGAATGAAGGACTTGTGGCCGACATGGACGTTGAGACCATCGATCGGATTTTCGCGGTCAATTTCAAGGGAATCTTCTTCGGCTGCAAATACGCCGCGCAGCAGATGCGGGAACAAAAGCGCGGCGCCATCATCAATCTGGGTTCCTACGGAGGGAAGCTCGGTTTCCCGGGATATGCGGCCTACTGTTCCTCGAAGGGTGCCGTTCATACGCTGACGATCTCCCTGGCCCGCGAGATGGCCCCGTACAACGTGACCGTCAATGCCCTGTGCCCCGGCCTGGCGGCCACTGAAATGCACTGGAGTTTTATGCGTAACGAAGCCAACGAACGGGGGATGACCTTCGATGAACTGAAGGACGAGGAACTGAAAACGATTCCCCTTGGCCGCTACGCGGAAGGACGAGACATGGCAGGCACAATCATATGGCTGTCTTCCGATGCCGGTTCGTACATGACGGGGGGATTACTGAATCTCAACGGCGGATTGTATTTTGCTTGAGCATCGCAATTTAAAAGCAAGGAGACCGAACCATGACCCTGGGATTAATGGCCAAAGATTGCGAAATCCGCATTGACTACGACAAGCTCCGTAAAGATCGGGTTCGCAAGACCAACGAACAGATGATTAAGGAGGGGATTGCGACGCTGCTGGTGTTCGATCAGGATTGGATTCGTTACATCACCAGTACGAAAGTCAATGACTGGGCGAACAACAAGCTGTTGCGCAGCGCCCTGATGGTGGCCGGCGAGGAACCCATTCTCTACGAACTTGGCAGCGCTATCGCCGCCAAGAAAAAACTCTGCCCGTGGATCGCCGACCGCATGTTCCCCTCGATCGGCACCTGGCGGGGCGCCTTCCCACGAGCGGTAGGCGAGGAGAATGCCAAGAAGTTTGCCCGCATGGTCAAGGACCACCTCACCCAGTACGGCGTACAGAATGAACCGGTGGGGATCGACCTGTCCGAGATCCTGATCATCCGCGCAATGGAAGACGAGGGAATCAAAGTGGTCGACGGCCAGCAATGCCTGCTCGATGCGTCAAAAATCAAGACGGCGGAGGAGGTCGAGTTGATCGAGACATCCATTTCCATCGTCGAGGCGGCGTTTTGGGAAGTCGTCAACAGGGTGGCGCCGGGCGTGCGGGAAAGTGATATCGCCGGGTTCATGCGGGAGACCATGTATCGGCTCGGCGCCGAGGAAATACAGAACATCAATGTCATCTCCGGCAACCGCGCCCATCCGCATCCGCACGATTGGTCGGATCGCATGCTGCGCATGGGCGACATGCTCTTCATCGACGTGGTCAGCGTCTTCAACGGCTACAAGACCTGTTACTACCAGACGTTCGTGGTCGGTAAGCCTTCGAGCCTGCAGCTCGACGTCTACCAGAAATCCTACGACTGGCTGTTTGATGCCGTTGCCAAGGTGAAGCCCGGCGTGAGCACCGCGGAGATTGCCGAGGTTTGGCCGTCCCATGAAGAGATGGGGCTCTCCAGCGAGGCCGAGGCCTTTGCCCTGCAGGTGGCTCACGGGATCGGTATCACGCACTGGGGGAAACCGGTGATCAGCCGCTTTTTCTCCTTCGACAACCCCGAAGTGATCGAAGAAAATATGGTCATGGCCTTTGAAACTTACTGCGGCGAAGGAAACGATGCCGCGCGGATTGAGGAACAATTTGTCGTTACCAAGGACGGCGTGCGACAATTGAGCAGGTTTCCGTCTGCGAAGCTGATCTCATGCCCATGTGTCGGCTCCCTGCTGCCGTGAATGATATCTGAACGAGCCAGAGGTTAAAAACAGTGATCCAATTGAGCGACGAGATAAAGTCCTTAGCCGATTGGTGCCAACTCGGCTTTGTGGCACCGGACGCGAAGACAATGATGGATCGCCTGCTGGCGATTGGCTTCGGACCGTTCAAAATCTACAAAGTGGAAAGTCGCAATTGGGAAGGCGTCAATTACCGGGGCGCTGCCGCGGAGGATTATGCCCTCAACGTGTGCATGGCGGATTTGGGTGCCTGGGATGTGGAAATCATCGTTCCACTGCCGGGAAGCGGCACGACGATCTATTCCGAGTATTTAGATAAACAACCCGCAGGCGGCCTTCATCACCTGGGAACCTACCTGCCACCCGGTGAATACGATGCGTGTTACAAATACCTTGAAGGACTCGGCTATGCCCAGATCCAGGGCGGACCAATCCTGGGGAACGACCGCAACGGTCGCTTTGATTATTTCGAATCAGACCACGAATACGGGATTCTTCTGGAGCTGCTCGATATGCCGGAAGTTTATGGAACTCCCGATTTTGAATACCCTGAATAGCTGATATGGCAAAACCAATCGTGATGCCGGATTTGGCAGCCACGGCCGATACGATTACGTTGATCGAGTGGAAAGTAAAACCGGGCGACACGGTGAATCGCGGCCAGCCGCTGGCGGCTATTGAAACCGACAAGGCAACGACGGAGCTCGAGTCAGTCGCCGAGGGAACCGTGCTGAAGCTGCTGGCCGAAGACGGCGATGTCATCGAGGTCGGCGACGTGATCGCCTATGTCGGGGAAGCCGGTGAATCGCTGCCGGACACCGAGACGCCCGCCGACACCACTGCCCAACAGCCGGAGCCGGACGAGAAAAAACCGATCGCGGCCAGGCGACCGGCAGCAGATGCGCCGCGCGTATCGCCCCTGATCCGCAATCTGGCGAAAAAAATGGCGGTTGATCTGTCGCAGGTCAAAGGAACGGGAAACCATGGTATGATCACCCGTCAGGATGTGCTTGACGCCGCGAATTCAGAATCTTGACATCATGATGCTGAACACTGAATGTCGCATGTCGAACGCTGAACCTCGAATGGAACGCCATTGCGACAATCCTGAATCCAGCCCCCAGCACTCTATCCGGCATCGCCCTAGGCGACGCCGGCCCTGACCCCTGAACCCCGAACCTCCGCATGTCAACTTCGACCGCCGACCTACTCGAGTTCTATCGCCAGATGCTGCTCATCCGGAAGGTGGAAGAGCGCCTGAGTCAACTTTTTCTGGAAGGCACTATTCCGGGCACACTGCACCAGTCGCTCGGCCAGGAAGCAGTGGCCGTCGGTGTCTGTCGCGCCCTGCGTGAGTCAGACGTTATTACCAGCACCCACCGGCCCCATGGCCATGCCCTGGCCAAGGGCGTTTCCCTGCCGTCGTTCATCGCCGAATTGCTGGGCAAGACTTCCGGCTGCTGCAAAGGCCGGGGCGGCTCGATGCATGTCGGTGACATCACCAAGGGCATGGTGCCGTCCATCGCCATTGTAGGCGGCGGCGTTCCCATCGCCACGGGCATGGCTCTGGCCTTCAAGAGGCGCCGGGAAGACCATGTCGCCGTGTCGTTCAGCGGCGATGGCGGTGTCGCCGAGGGCATCTTCCACGAAGCTGTCAACATGGGAGCCATCTGGGATTTGCCGATTTTGTACGTCATCGAAAACAACCGCTACGCCGCTTCCACACACTATTCCCGCAACACCAAACTGGAGCAGTTGTCCGGGATGGCGGCCGCCTACGGAATTCCGGGCGTCACCATCGACGGCAACGACGTGCTCGAAGTGTATGAAACGACTCGAACCGCCGTCGAACGAGCCCGCGCCGGCGCCGGCCCGACCATGATCGAAGCGATGACCTACCGCCTTACCGGCCATAACCGGCGGGACCCGTGCAACTATATGCCGGAGGACGAACGCGACCAGGCGCTGGAGCAGGAACCCGTGAAACGATTTAAAGAGCTTCTGCTGCGCGGCGGTCACGCGGAAGCATCGCTGCTGGAAGAAATGCAGACGAAACTGGAAACCGAAATCGAAGCGGTCGTCGAGACTGCCCTGGCAGCGCCGGATCCCGATCCGGAAGAAGCGTTTCGATATGTCTACGCGGAGTCGCCCGAATCATGAAAAAGCTCGCTATCGTACCAGCACTGCGCGACGGGCTGATCGAGGAAATGCGCCGCGACAAAAACGTTTTTTGTATGGGCGAGGACATCTCCATACCCGGTGGTTGGGGGGGCGTATTCACCGTCACCCTCGGCCTGGAAGAGGAATTTCGAGATCAGCTCATCGACACCCCGATCGCCGAAGCAGGGAGTATCGGTCTTGGCATCGGTGCGGCGCTGGCAGGTTTGCGCCCTGTCCTGGATATGCAGTACAGCGATTTTCTCTTTCTGGCGATGGACCAGATTGTCAATCAAGCCGCCAAACTCCGCTACATGTCGGGTGGCACGCTTTCCGTGCCGTTGCTGATTCGAGCGCCGGTCGGCGCCACCGGCAGGGGAGCTCAACATGCCCAGAACATGGAACGTTTTTTCATTGGCGTACCCGGCCTCAAGGTCGTCTGTCCCGCCACCGCCTATGATGCCAAGGGCCTGCTGAAGGCCGCGATCCGCGATGACAATCCGGTCGTCATGTTCGAGCACAAGCTTTTGTACGGGTCAAAAGGAATCAGCGCCGCAACCGGTGAGATCGATGCCTCCAGCGAGATTCCAGACGAAGATTTCATCGTCCCGATCGGTAAAGGAATCGTTCGCCGATCGGGCGCTGACGTCACCATTGTCGCCACGTTGCTGATGATGCATTTAGCGCTCGCGGCAGCCGAAGAACTCGCCAACCGGGGGATCGAAGCCGAGGTGATCGATCCGCGTACGCTCGACCCGTTCGATTGGCCATTGGTCGAGCAGTCGGTGGAAAAAACATCGCGTGCGATTATTGTCGAGGAAGGCCCGAAAACCGGCGGTTGGGGCGCCGAAGTCGCCGCCGGCCTCGGCGAACGGATGATGGAATATTTGACCGCACCCATCCAACGCGTTGCTTCGCCCGATATCCCCGTCCCGTTCGCGCCGGCGCTCGAGAATGTCTATCGCCCGAATGTCCGCCAAATCATCCAGGCTGTCGAGAGCCTGATTGCCCTCGGCTGACGATCCCCGCAGTCGAACACGCTGCCAGCCAGAAGCTATGCAAACACCGACAGCCTGCCAGAGGCGCTCACCAGCAGCATGGCGAGCAGTGCAAGAAGTACGGTGGAAGGTTCGGGAACGGTTGCAGCGCCGAAACGCTCACTGAATTTCACAAGTAGCAACCCTCCACATCAGCCAGGCAACGCGAAGCATGGCTCCTTATCTTCTTGTCCCGAAAAGGGCAAGCTGTTAGACTCAATCGCATCGTCTGGATGCTGCCCCTCACCGTTGATTCCGGAGATTTGCATGCCCAGGCAACCAGTCCGGCTTGGTTTCACTCTCGTCGAACTTCTTGTTGTGATCTTCATCATCGTGATCCTGATCGCGCTGCTCTTACCTGCGGTCCAGGCGGTTCGTGAAACAGCAAACCGTACCCAGTGCGTAAACAACGTCAGTCAGCAAATAAAAGCTATCCATCATTACTGCAATACAAACGACTCCGCATTTCCAGAACTGTCCCGTACCACGCCTCAATTGACACAGAGTTTGCAGTACATTTTATTACCGTTTCTGGAGCAAACCGACGTCTACGACGCCACCATCAATCATTGCAAACGGAATCGCTGGCCACTCGTCTGGACGATCTACGATCAGTACGCCAAAGGGCCTATCGCAGCCTACAACTGTCCATCTGACACTTACGCTTTGCGGATCGCCAACCGGCATGTCGCGGCGGTGAAGTATTCCAGCTACGGAGCCAACTACCTGCTATTCGGGCACAATCGTCAAAACGAAGAGGGTCCGATCCACGGCTGGTGTTATTGGCAATGCGAGGAATCCCGCAGCTGGAAGAGTTTTCACACCATTGAAACCATACCGGACGGTTCAGCCAATACCTTGGGACTGGCGGAAATGTCGGCAATAGACTGGACGCATCCAGCCATGAGCCATCCTGACCTGACGGCGGCCATGTTCGCCCACATCGTACCGAAAAAGCACAAGTCGGGACGTTACCCCTATCCTAGTTTGCATAGACTCTCGGCGGAAGCCGAGTCGCCTCCCACAACCGACGCCAGCCTGTTCCGCGCCAGTACGCACCACAAAACACTCATCAACGTGGCCATCATGGACGGGGGCGTGCACACCATCGAGTTGACCATTGACCCTCATGTCTGGTCGAATCTCATCCACCCCGATGATGGAAACATCACCATGGGAAAGTATTAGTCAGCTCGAAACAGCGTCCACAACGATGCTCTTGCTTATCTGCGACGTCCGTACGTGTGTTGACCTGGTTCAAGGTGCTTTTCAAGTCAGCTTCTGCAGCGGGATAAGTTTTGAGTGCACAAAAAGACGTTCCAACGGTCAGCCCCAGCACACTGGTCGTACCGATCACAACGTGCCAACGCTGGTGAATTCTACGGTGGCATCTGGGAGCCAGCAGGCACCCACACCAACAACCCTTGAGCCTCATCGCAGACTCTCGGCAGCTGATCGAAGACGTGGAGTCGCGGAATGCAGACCAGCCGGAGCACCAACCGCTCGACTGCGAATTCCCCAGGGTGATGCCGTACCTTCGCCGTCGCTGCCTTGACGCATCGGCGCGAGGGCGAAGGAAGGAATTTCGCAAGTGGAGCGAACGGTCAGTCGCCCATGCCCGGGGCCCTTGCACGGGCAAGCAACAGAAAACCGGTTACCAGCAGGCAGAAGGCAGCCGGTTCAGGAACCGTTGCTGTGCCGTACCCAGACGGAGAGAAACTGGCCGCCAGCCAGTTGTAGTCACTGAGGTCAACATCATTGTCTCCGTCGAAATTGCCATGCTCCCACAGATAGGGACCGTCGGTGCCAATCGGGTTGAAGTAAGTGGTCAGGATGACGTAGTCAGTCAGGTCAACGTTACGATCCAATTTGATGTCGCCACGCAGATAGGGCGAGTCGCCACCGTTTTCGATGGCTGCCAGGATTAGCCATTGGTCCAAATCTGCTGCATCGACCACGTTGTCAGAGTTGAAATCAAACTGGACGTCTGTGGGAGGCACGTTGGTGCCCAACACCGCGTAAAGCGCGTCCAGGTCATCCGTGTTGCAACTCGCGTCTTCGTCCAAGTCACAAGGACCGGGACCTCCTGGTACTGCGATAGCCAGGCTATGGTAATCCCCAGCCGCAATCGCCTGGTATTCGCCCGGCGGTGCGTTGGCCTGGCCACCGAAGTTGAACCCCCAGCCAACAATCTGTCCGTCGGTCTTCAGGCCCAGGCTATGGCGGTCCCCTGCCGCAATGGCCTGGAATTGGCCGGGGGGCGTATTAGCCTCACCAGAGCTGTTGTGCCCCCAGCCAAGGATCACCCCGTCAGTCTTCAGGCCCAGGCTATGGGAACCTCCACCCGCAATGGCCTGGAACTGGCCGGAGGGGGGGGTGGACTGGCCAGAGCTGTTGTCCCCCCAGCCCATGATCTCCCTGCCGGTCGTCAGGCCCAGGCTATGGGTGTACCCAGCCGCAATGGCCTGGAACTGGCCGGAGGTCGGGATGGACTGGCAACCAAAGGAGAACCCCCAGCAAATGATCTCCCCGCCAGTCGTCAGGGCCAGGCTATGGTAAGCGCCAGCCGCAATGGCCTGGAACTGGCCGGAGGGCGTGTTGTCGAGCTGGCCCCACGCGTTGTCTCCCCAGCCCATGATCTCCCCGCCGGTCGTCAGGCCCAGGCTATGGGAACCCCCGGCCGCAACGGCCTGGAACTGGCCGGAGGGGGGGGTGGACTGGCCAGAGCCGTTGTCCCCCCAGCCCATGATCTCCCCGCCGGTCGTCAGGCCCAGGCTATGGGCAGCCCCAGCCGCAATGGCCTGGAACTGACCTGGAGGTATGTTGAGTTGGCCCCATTCGTTGTTTCCCCAGCCAACAACGGGACCGCCGGCAGCGATAGCTGAACGGGTGATTAGTAACCCAACAACAACCGCCAGACCAAGCTTACGCATCGGTTTCTCCCCGCAGAAAAACACGCTACCAGCAAACAACCATTTTATCACCAATCCCAGCCCAGGGAACACACAAACCACCCGCTTGTGCCCGAGCCAGGGGCTTTGCGGGCGCGGGTTCCGTCAAGCAAAACAGCGCGATTCCCGAGCGGCGTGAAGCGGCCCGGCCGTGCCAAGCGCGTCAGACGTTCCGCGCGGCGCACTTTGTTGAATTTACGACTTTCGTTAGACTGGTCACAGGCGGCGCCAAGATCCGCTACGGAAGTCTGCCAGGTGGCAGTCCTGTGGAGCCGAACATCGGGTCCACGGCTGTCGTAGCGGGTGTCAACCAGCCAGACGCGGCAGGGACGGCAGCCCGAGAAAACAAGAAAACAAGCTGTAAAAACAGATTGCCCCGGTAGCTCAGTTGGATAGAGCATGGGATTTCTAATCCCAGGGTCGCAAGTTCGAGTCTTGCCCGGGGTGCCATACATTCCGATGACGTCACTTTCGAGAGTTCCAACCGCAACTCCCGGCAAGGCATGGAGCGCACCGCGCCGCTGAAGAAGATTTATGGAGTCTTCCATGACATCACTCCCGAATCGTCTCCAACAAAAACGGGGCTGCGGCCAGGCGACTTGCGGTGTTGCCGGTCAGGGTGCAGCGACGCGTCACCACCTCTACGCCAGACCCCTGCAAGGTTTTACGCTGGTCGAACTGCTGGTGGTGATTGTCATCATCGCCATCCTCATGGCCCTCTTGCTGCCGGCGGTGCAAACGGCCCGCGAGGCCGCGAGGCGAGTGAAATGCGCCAACCGGCTGAAGCAACTCGCTCTGGCGGTGCACAATTACCATACGAGCCACGAAAAGTTTCCCATAGGCGTCGGCAGCAAGCGAGAAGATACCAGCGGTGCCATTTGCCGGTTCAGCGCCGCGGCCGATTCAACGGCCCCCTGGTCCGTCCTGATCCTGCCCTACATGGAACAAGAAAGCCGTTACCGGGCCCTGAACGACAACCAGGGATTCCACGGAACCTATGGTGATACGGTTAAGCACGCCGAACAATTCCGACCCAATCCCAATTTTCAATGTCCCTCGGATCCCAACAGCACGATCGACGCCTCCAACTCCAACTACCTGGCCGTGGGAGGCGGTGGAATCGACGCCCTGGGAAGCGAGTACGACGAAGTGTGGTGCCGGTCAGGACACCCCTGTTGCTATAAGCGGGTCATGTTCAACAACGGCATTTTCTTCGTCAACTCGGACATTCGTGTCGGTCTTGTTCGCGACGGCACCAGCAACGTGTACATGCTTGCCGAGAGCCGTTATCAGCCCATGCCGGGTGGCGCAGCGACTTACAGCCAGCCAGGGTACAAGGACGACCACTTCACCTGGTCAGGGGGCTTGCGGGCCGGAAATTCCTATAACGATTGTTGTACCCTGACCACGACCATCACCCACGCGGTCGACAGCATCAACTCGTCGGACTATGATCCGACCGGAGAACTGCTCTTTGAGCCCGTGACGCGCACCTTCGGCAGCTTTCACTGGGGAGGCTGCCACGTCGCCATGGCCGACAGTTCGGTGCATTTCTTGAGCGATTCGATGGATATCAACGTGCACCGCGACCTGGGTGCGCGCGACGATGGTTACCCACTGTCAGGCTATCACCCGTGAACCTGCTACGACGACAAACCACGTGGATACTGTTGGCGATCGGAGGAATTATCCCCGCCGTCGGTTGCGGTCCGGCCGGGCCGGGCCGGGTTCAAGTCCACGGAACAGTGACCCACGGTGGTCAGCCGATTCCCGCCGGCGAAATGATCTTCGAACCTGACCCCGAGCGCGACAACTCGGGACCGCAGGGGCGGGCGACAATAAAAAACGGCCATTATCGCACCACGGCTGGTCAAGGCAGCGTAGCGGGGCCAGTCGTGATTCGCGTGGAGGCGTACGATGGACAGCCCCATCGGGAATCCCCCCGGGGGATCGCTATGTTTCCCCCCTACCTGCTGAAGCTGGATCTGCCCGACTCCGACTCGGAGCAGAACATTGACGTTCCCGTCTCCCACGGTCACACGCCCCCGCCCCACTGAGGGCAAATCCAATCGTCGTCAATACAAGTACGAAAGATCAGACTGCGAACGGGAAGTCGCCGATGGATTGCTGGACCCTCTGCGTGGCGTACTGCGGGATGAAAAAGGAGTGCCAATTCGCTTTCTTTTCGAAAGGTCGCCGCCCGCTCCCGGGTGCAGCACGCGGCACCCGCGTTGGTTTTCAATCGCTAACGTGTCCGGCCTACGAGATTTGGGCCAGGCGTTTGTAGGCGGCCGCTCCCTCGTCGATCCAGGCACCAGCATTGACCATCAGGAAGCGAACGCCCAGTTCGACAAACGAGGCAACATTACCGTTGTGGGTCAATGTCCCGGCCGTGCGACCGCTGGCGCTGATCTGCTGCAGCGCACCGCGCCAGGTCTCCTGGACCCGGGGGTGATCGACCTGACCGATCAAGCCCATCGAGGCAGCCAGATCCGAGGGGGCCACGAAAAACACGTCGATGTGGTCGACCTGGAGGATCGCATCCAGGTTGTTGACCGCCACGATGTCCTCGATCAGCACCATCACGACGGTGTGATCGTTGGCATTGTCTAAATAACCTTCGACCCCGTATCCCTGCCGGCTGATGAACAGGCCCCGTTGTCCGGTGGGCGCGAACTTGCAGCCAGCAACAACATTTCGAGCTTCCTCTTCCGTGTTGACGTGCGGCACCACGATCCCCTGCACACCACGGTCCAGTGCCCGGTACATGATGCCCTGTTCATTCTGGTTGATCCGCATGATCGATGTCATGCCCCACAGATCGCAGGCCCTGGTTAAGTCGCCAATCTGCCGATAATCGACCGGCCCGTGTTCGCCTTCCAGCCAGACCGCGTCGAAACCGGCCGGCCCGAACCGGTCGATATCTTCCGGGTCGGTCAGTCCGGCAACACAGCAGGCGGTCTGTCCGGAGGCAAGTTTCTGCTTAACTCGATTCGGGCGCAAATTCATAACACACTCCATGGCTCGTCTGCAGCGGAAACTCCACCCGGAAGCGATTACCGGACGCTTCGAATTCTAACAACTACGCAAGCGCAGTTGAACCACTGAAGCATCCTGGCCGCCAGTCCGCTGGCCGAGTGACTGGCGAATGTATTCTTGATAACGTTTTTCAACCTGTAGCTCTCCGGGTAAACCTTCGTGGATCACCACCCGGTGCTTGAACCCGAGGGAATCTCCTGCGGCAATGGTGTCACTGCCGTCCCGGTGGCGATCGCCCGTAAAACTCCCGACCCCCGGACTCTTTCCCCACATGCTTTTCGTCCCCTGCAGACCCTTCGCGTTTCTCGAATCCCCGCCATGACCTTTGAGAAAAGCGTCGACCGGGCGAAAGGCGAAACCACGGTCACCGGTATTGCCAACGTTCAAAGACGTTCCCTGATCAGCACGAATCTCAACCACCGCTACAGCAGGTCGGGGCACATTTCCAGATGCGTCAATATCCAACCGCCGCACCGTCTTTGCGCGGATCGGATCCCCCGAAGTAACGCAACGGCCGATCCAGACGCCAAATCGCCTGGTATCCGCCGTGGGCGCCGACCCCCGGCAGGACGCCGTGTCCCATCTGGGCCAGCGCCAACTTCACCTGCGGATCCATTCCATGTTCAAACTTGAGCTGACCTGCTACTGTCGATTTAGCTCCCCAGGGATTCGAGCTGCCGGAATGTGACACGCGTGGCTGGTCACCCGCCTGTTGGGGAGACATGCCGAAGTCAATCATGTTCATCACGACCTGCGCGTGACCTTGTGGCTGAAAGTCGCCGCCCATGACTCCGAACGACATGACAGGGCGTCCCTCCCGGGTCATGAACGCGGGGATGATCGTGTGAAACGGCCGCTTGTGCGGTTCCAGCTTGTTGCGATGTCGTGGATCCAGTGAAAACGCTCGCCCCCGATTTTGCATCGCAAAACCGACCCCGTGCGGACAAATCGACGACCCGAAGAGCGAGTAGATGCTCTGGATCAACGAGATCATGTTTCCCTGTCCGTCCGCGGCCGTGACGTAGACAGTATCGGAGTCCAGCTGGGGATCTCCGTACGTCACGTGCTGTCTGGCCCGCCCCGGATCGATCTGGGCCGCGCGCCGCCTTGCATACTCTTTTGAGATCAGCCACTCCACGGGAACGTCGGCAAAATCCATGTCCGCATAGTACTGTGCGCGATCCTCAAACGCCATTTTTTTGGCTTCGATGAACAGATGGAGGTGCTCGGCAGAATTCGGCCGGAGCTTGCCAATCTCAAAGTTCTCCAGGATGTTGAGGATTTGCAGGGCCGCGATTCCCTGACCGTTGGGCGGGATTTCCCACACGTCCCAGCCGCGATAATTACTGCTGACCGGCTGTACCCAGTTCGCCTCGTGGTCGCGCAGATCCCGCAGACTCATGCGCCCACCCAACTCCCGGGACCTGGCCACAATCCGTTCTGCGATTTCTCCCTCGTAAAAAGCGGCCGGCCCCGACCTGGCAATCGCCTCGTAGGAAGCGGCCAGCCCGGGGTTTTTAAAGATGTCCCCATACCGTAGTACGCGACCATCAGGCTGGTAGACGCTGGCTAGACTCGGAAACTTGCGGGCATCAAAATTGAACTGGCCCGCAATGATCGGCGAGATGGGAAAGCCACCCTTGGCATAGGCGATGGCGGGCTGCAGGCAGTCGGCCAGACTGAACTTGCCAAATCTTTCCTGTAGCAGTCCCCAACCGCTGACACACCCGGGTACGCTCCAGCTGAGCGGACTGTGGCGTGGGATTGAAGTCAGCCCGAGCGAGGCCGCGTCGTCCAGGTTCCAATCGTAAGCAGCGCGGCCGCTGGCATTCAACCCGTAAAGTCTCTGGTCTTTTTCAATCCACAGGATGGCGAACAGGTCGCCGCCAATGCCGTTGCTTCCGGGTTCGGTCAACCCCAGCATCGCATTGGTGCCAATGGCCGCGTCAATGCAGTTCCCTCCTGCCTGCAGTATGTCCAGGCCGGCCTGTGACGCCAGCGGTTGGCTGGAACAGACAATTCCTTGTTGACACGCGACCGTCGAACGATTGCCGTTGCGCGATCGCAGTCGATCCTGATCGAGAAAAAGACCATTGTCCGTCTGCAGTTCACCTGCCTGTGTGGCAGCGTGCGTCAGGCACCCGGCACCGGCAATCTGAAGAAACCTGCGGCGAATCATGTTGCGTCTCCTGTACACTTTCCCGGACGATGCGTGGGCTGAACGCCCCCCATCGTCTCATCAAGGCTGCTGGTCATCCATTGTTAACCCCACACCACTCAGCTCAACGGGCGCGTCCACCTCCGGATCGCCCCGCTTCAAAAGAAGAGGGACGTGATCATCATGCAGGACCAGTCAAAAGAGTGCTCCAGCATAACACAACCGACTCCGGCGCTCAGGGACCCGCCGTCAAGACAGGCCACAATCGAACGCCGGCCGGGGAAACGAAACGGAGTGGAACGGGCCAGGTTCTCTTTCATAAACAACCGCGTCCACCGCAGAAAACAAGCCATGGCGGCAAGTAACCAGCGGAAAGTCCTCCCGGGCCGCTCGCCAAACTTCCGCCCGGCGAGGAACTTGGACCGCTCAACACGTCACCAGCGCCATCCGGCGATCTTCCGCCAAGTGTCGTTGATTGATTACCGGGATGCCGGAGGTGTATACTTAACACCCGGTTGAAAAACAGACTTTCCGCCGGTCGACCATTTCAGCAATGACTGATGGCGACGACCCAAATGAAAACTTCCATTTCGGAGAATCCCTATGAGACTCGTGCTGCTTCGCTTATCAGTAATCGTTTTTACAACGCTGTTGTTACTGCTGTCAGTCGATAGAGTGCAGGCTCAGTCATCCCGGACGGTGACGGAAGCCGACGTGGAGCAACTCATTCAAGAACTTTCCAACTGGGGTCGTTGGGGGAAAGATGATCAACTGGGAGCATTGAACCTGATCACTGCGGAAAAGCGACAGCAGGCGGCCGCCCTGGTCGAACATGGAGTTTCCGTGTCGCTGGCTCGCGATGCCGAAACGCTCTTGGCGGCTGACAACCCGGATCCTTTCAAGCACCGGATGCTGCTCACCGGGGCCAGTCCCGGAAACTGGTGTGCCGATACGTTCAACGTGGCCTATCACGGCTACGCCCATACCCACATGGATTCGCTCTGTCATCTGTTCCACCACGACAAGATGTACAACGGTTTCTCACGGGAACAGGTCACCGAACAAGGTGCTTCCGTGTTGAGCATCCGGAACGTCAAGGAGGGGATTTTCACGCGCGGAATCCTGATGGACATCCCCAAGCTGCGTGGAGTCAAGTATCTTGAACCCGGATCGCCCATCTATCCTGAAGAACTTGTCGCCTGGGAAAATCGAGCGAACATGAAAGTCAGTGCGGGCGACGTGGTCTTCATCTACACCGGACGTTGGGCGCGCCGCGCCGAGAAAGGGGCCTGGGGAGCTGACGATCATGGAATGGCCGGGCTGCACGCCTCCTGCGTCAGGTGGCTGCGCGAACGGGACATTGCGATGCTCGGCAGCGATGCGGCCAGCGACGTGCTGCCATCGGGTGTTGCCGGCGTCTCCCATCCCATTCACCTCATCACCCTGCACGCGATGGGCGTTCACATTTTTGACAACTGCGACCTGGAAGCATTGAGCCGGGCCGCGCGCAAGTACAAACGCTGGAATTTTCTGCTCACCGCTTCTCCGATCCCCGTTGTCGGCGGAACCGGCTCGCCTCTTAACCCGATTGCGACGTATTAGAAGCGATTGCACCACTGGAAGCAGAGGTCCCTTCACGGGTCCACAGAATGGCTGCGGCCCTGATGGCACTGCATCAACGGAGCTGAGCTGCTCTTAAAAATCCACCCCGACAACACTCCCAGGAATTAATTCGATGACGGACGAGTCCCACCCGCAAGACGGTGTCAGTCGACGAGATCTGCTACAGGGTCTCAGCGCGGTCGGCGTCGCATCGGGGCTGGGCGTTTTGTCCGCTCCGGCTGCAGCTGCCGGACCGGAAGAACCCTTTATCGAATGCTATGCCGATCCCTTGAGCGTCACGTCGGGTGATAACGTCGGGCTTCACGTTTCCACCAGCGCCCCGACGTACTCGGTCGAAGTCGCCCGCCTGGGCGCAAAGCGGGAAGTGGTGTGGGGCAAACAAAACGTGCGGGGCGTCCGGCACAGCGTTCCGGAAAACGCGTCGACACACGGCTGCGCCTGGCCGGTGGCGGTGGAAGTCCCGGTATCGAAAGCCTGGCATTCGGGATACTACAGCGTGACCTTGCGGGACCCGGACCAGGGAACCAGTGGGGAGGCGTTCTTCGTCGTTCGACCCGCACATCCGGGGCGTGACACGAACATCCTGATCCAGTTGTGCACCAACACCTACGCCGCCTACAACACCTACGGCGACAGCAGTTTCTATGGTGGCCCCGGACACACACGGGTTTCATTCGATCGACCCTACCAGGGTTTTCGCGAACCGGAGGGCTTCACCGCCTCGTACAGCGGCTGGCGGAACTGGGAACAACCGTTCGTCGCCTGGGCAGAACAGGCCGGGTACCAGCTCGACTACGCGGTGAACCTGGACCTGGAAGTGCGACCGGAAATGTTAAGTCAGTACGGACTGGTACTCAGCGTGGGACACGACGAATACTGGTCCTGGCCAATGCGTGAGAATCTGGAGGTGTTCATTGAGCGCGGAGGCAACGTGGCGTTCTTCAGCGGCAACACGGCTTTCTGGCAGGTGCGCAGCGAAAACGCGGGCCACGCCCTGGTCTGCTGGAAAGAATCCTACGACGACCCGGACCACGGGGACCCGGTCTACGACACCGAACATCAAAAGCTGTTAAGTACCATGTTTTGCGATCGACTGGTCGGTCTGCCGGAGAACCACCTCACCGGAGTCAGCTTTGCCTGGGGCGGTTATCACCGCTTCTTTGAACAGGTCAACGACGGTGACGGCGCGTACACCATCCACCGGCCCGATCATTGGATATTTCAGAACACGGGCCTGAAACGAGGAGACCTGCTCGGGAAACAGGATCAGGTCGTGGGTTACGAATGCGACGGCTGCGAACTGGTCTGGAAACAGGGCCTGCCGATTCCTACCTATCGCGATGGGACTCCCGCTTCCTTCGAAATTCTGGGCACCGCGCCAGCCGGCCTGAGTGTCCGCGACAGGTCCATCGACCGGGTCGCTGATGCGCTCTATGGACGAGGCTCCGGTAAAAAGCACCCGCAACCGGGCCACGCCGTGCTCGGCAGCTACACGCGTGGAGGCACCGTCGTGACCACCGGCTGTACGGAATGGCCGAAGGGCCTGCACGGTGGCGACAAGGCGGTCGACCGGATCACGAGGAATATTCTCGATCGACTCTCCAGTTAGCGTCAGCCACGCTGCCGGGGCATGTCATAACTGCCTTCGGTGGGATAGACCTGCGTCAGGCAGGCCGCAATTACCAGCCCTGACAAAAATCCACCCAGGTGAGCACCGTAGGCGATGGGTTGCCCAGCGTGATTCATCAGCGCAAAGTAATCGAATCCGATTCCCATGACCGCAAACGCGGCCAATTGGAGCGGCGGAATGGGTCTGGCAAGCGGCCATACATCCGGCCAGGAAAGTGCCCACCGTAAGGCAAGTCCCAAATAAATCCCCTGGCATCCACACACAGCACCCGAAGCTCCCACGATCGGAGCCGACGAATCGGGATTCAAACAGACTTGCAAAACATTTCCGCAGGCACCGGTCACAAAAAACAACACGAGCGCCCACCACTTGCCCAGGTGCCTGGCGACAAGACTTCCAAAGCTCCACAGAAAGATCATGTTAAAGCCCACGTGCTCCAGGTCACCGTGCACGAACAACGGCGTGAACAACCGGGTCGCCGTGACGAGCGTGCGGTGACTGAAACGGCCCTCCAACAGTTCGTCCCAAGCCCGGGTCAGCTCCTGGGGCACAGCGCCGTAGTCATCCGGAAACGGCAGTCCAAAGACCAACTGCACAAAAAACACCAGGAACGCGACGACGATCAGCGCCAGAAGCGTAGGCTGTGGGCATTGTCGTACTCGTTGCCACAGGTGTTTCATCCGGGCCGTTCCTTAGGTCCTGATTCCGTTTTGTGACACGGCCAGAGGAAATGATCTGACTCGCAGGCTGGCTGGGTAAATCGAGATTTTGATTCACTCCAACGTCAATTCGGATTTCGACATGCTCGTGGAGACCTTTCGGGGACCACCCGTCCGTGGGGCCAATAGACCGGGCAGCGCCGAATGAAACATCGAGCTGGCGAAATATTTTACCTGGGCCGACCACTTCTCAGCCGACGACAACTGGAACAACAAAAAAGCGGCCACCCCGATGGGGGTGGCCGCTTCTATTGATACTCTGATATTTCAATTTACTACTGTTTCAATTTACTACTGTACAGTGGCACCATAACCTAGCCCTTCGAGGGCCGAAATAATGGCGTCGGTGTCAAGGTTTTCTCCGGAGCAAGTCAATGATCCTTTGGTCACTTCGTCAACAGTTACACCCGGTAACTGGCGCAAGGCGTCTTTAATACGCCCGCCTCAGCCAGTCGGTCAGCGCATGCCGGTGACATTGAAGTTGACTTGCGCCAACTGACCCCCACCGGGATCAGCAACACTCGTCGTGCTTTCAGCTTCTGACGACGGCCCGCTCGAACTATCGCCTGCCTGGCAGCCGAAAGCAAACAGCAGACCAATCGCCGCTAGGTGCCTGATTTTCATCACACTTTCCTTTGTTTCGAGGAACTCAAAATGCCTGCAATCCGAGGAAATAACAACCACGGGCATCAAACTGTTATCGAGCGTAACACGCACAGCAGCTGACGTAAATCCGGACCTGGGCGAAAATTTCATTTTAAATTGATTCCTTTTTTGCAGGAATCGACTGGCCCCTCGATTTTGTCGGACCGGTCTTTAAATCCCCGCCCACAAATGGTCTTTTTTTCAACTCCAAATCACAAGATGTTGACGCGCAACGTGTTTCGTTCATTGGCCGGTGTCCGCCAGACAATCCCCCTTAAATTCCCACTATACCCATCTTCCTTCCGTCCGGGCCTGCCAGGTGGAGTTGCACCCGACAGGACTGCATCCCCTGAAATTCCAGGGTCTGAATTCCACGGCAACCTGTTTTCCAGCCTCACGGGGCCGGTCAGGTAGCTGCCCTTGTGATGCCCTGACAGATTCTATTGACGAGCCGCGTTGACCGGCAGCTTGGCGACAGCCTCCATCCGGCGACGTGCCTCGCTGATCCGTCGGACAGTTTCTTGAGGATCTCCCCCACGGGTAGGTGACCGTAGCACCGGAAGCGGGCATCGACCCGGGTCCCGCCTGTTCAAGGTCTTTCGTTCGCGAACCACCACAGGCAGAATGGAGCAGTGTTCGCACCGGGACGATGGTTTCCTGGACGGGGCTTACCAGATTTCAAATCGCGAAGGAGGCAAACAATGGATCGACGTGTTTTTCTCGAACGCATGGCAATGGCGCTCGCCGGAGCTCCCTTCTGGTCGCTCTTTTTACCCGAGCCGCTGTGGGCAAAGATTCCTGGCGGGATAAAGATCACCAAATTAAAAACGTTCCGCGTGGATGACGAAGTTTATCTCAAAATTTTCACCAACCACGACGTCGTCGGCGAGGGACACACGACCGTACACCGTAAGGCAGCAACCTGCGAAATGGCGGTCCGGGACCTGGAACGGCTGCTCGTCGGTCGCGACCCGACACGAATCGAGTTCCTCTGGCAGGCCATGTACCGCTGGCCGCGCTGGCGTGGTGGACCGATCCTCAATGCTGCTGTCAGCGGAGTCGATCTGGCGCTGTGGGACATTCTGGGAAAACTTCTCGACGCGCCCGTGTATCGACTGCTTGGCGGAGCGGTGCGGGAACGCATTCGTCTCTACGCGCACGGCAGCGGCCGCGAGGGCGTACTCCGAGCGAAAGAACAAGGATTTACCGCCATCAAAACAGGACCGGCGGTGACTGAAACGATCGCTGGTCGACAAACGATCCGGCGCCCCTGGAACCTCAAACGGGCTGTGAAGATCATTGAAGACATGCGTATCGCTGCGGGGGATGACTTTGACATCTTAATTGATGCCCACGGACTCTTGACGCCTGTCATGTCCCTGGAATTTTCCAAAGCCATCGAACCCTACCGGGTCATGTTCCTGGAAGAGCCGATTCAACTGGAAGGCAATGACACGCTGGAGTGGTTAGGGCGCCAGACAACCGTCCCCCTGGCCACTGGTGAAAGACACACGACGAAGTGGATGTTCGAAGATATCATCGCCCGCCACCTGGTCAGTTATGTTCAACCGGACGTCATCCAGTGTGGTGGCATCACGGAAATGAAAAAGATCGCCGCCATGGCGGAGGCGCAATTCATTGAAGTAGCGCCTCACTGTCCCGGCAGTCTTTCAACAGGACTGGGCCTGGCATCACTGCATGTTGACGCTTGCACCTCGAATTGCGTGATTCAGGAAGTGCTGCCTAATCCAACCGGTCAACGGCTTGAACTCTTCAGTGGTCGGTCCATCAAGATCACAGACGGTTACGCTGAATTACCGGTCTGGCCCGGTCTTGGCCTCCGTTTGAACGAGAACGTGGCCAAGAATTTTCCTCCTCCGGCACCAAACCCGCAATTCTACTTTGAAGATGGGTCGGTGGCGGACTATTGATGACCAGACACTCATTCGCGGGATGACAAAGTGAAACATCGGTGTAAAACATGGTCAGTCACGTGCACACGTGACCGGAACCTCTCGCACAACGCCGGCTCGCCTAACGCCAGCCGCAAATCATTCGGCGAAAGTGGCGACTTCACTGGCAAATCGGCGAAGCGCAAGCCCCTGGTCGGCCTGTTCGGACTCACCACCGCGATCGCGCTCCTCCAGACAGCGTGCTTCCGCCCGGCCTCTCCGGAACCTGTACTTCCACAATACTCCGCCACGCCATTTTCTGTGGACGCGCCCCTGGGATTGCCGACCATTGAATCTCCGGTCGCCAACCCCTTGACCACCGAAAAGGTGGCCCTGGGCAAGCAGCTCTTTTTCGACAAGAACCTGTCGGCGGACCGTAGCCTGTCGTGTGCCAGTTGCCACGATCCGGAACGCGGGTGGAGCAATGGCCAGCCTGTGGCGGCAGGAGTTAATGGGACCCTGGGAACGCGGAATGTCCCCACCATTTTCAACGTGGCTTTGAACCGCGTCCAGTTCTGGGATGGTCGTGCGACGAGCCTGGAACGGCAGGCCCTGGGTCCGATCTTGAATCCCGCAGAAATGGCCATGCCGTCTGCAGAGGCGGTCCTGAAGCGAATCCACGAAAACGATGACTACACCCGGATGTTTTCAGCTGCGTTTTCCGACGGCGTGACCATCAACAACGTGGCCCGCAGCCTGGCCGCTTTTGAACGGACCATCCTGGCGGGCAACGCACCCTTCGATCGATTTAAGGCGGGAGACGAACAGGCGCTGTCGGGTGCTGCCAAACGCGGTTGGGAAATCTTTCAACAAAAGGGGAAATGCATCAAGTGTCACAAACCACCGAATTTCACGGACATTTCCTACCACAACATCGGAGTTGGCTTCAGTGGCAAGCCGCCCGACCCGGGACGGTACGCCGTGACGAAACTGAAAAGTAATTTCGGCTCATTCAAGTCACCAACACTTCGTCAATTGACAAAGACCGCTCCGTACATGCACGACGGCAGCATGGCAACGATCGAGGAAGTTGTCGATTATTACGACAAGGGAGGCAATCCAAATCCGCAACTTTCCAGTGAGATGAAGCCGCTCCGACTTACCAAAGAGGAAAAACGTGACCTGGTTCAGTTTCTGGTGGAAGGTCTCAGCAGCCAGGAGGAACCCGCCACAGCAGGCAACCACGATTCCTCTTTTTAAATTCGATGATAGAAATCCAAAAAAAACGAGTGGCCGGGTCGGCTTCCACCGGAACTTCCAAACCCTGTCCCCCGAACAGTCCAAGGTCTACCGCGCCAAACGGACCTTGCAAGCTGGTAAAACAAACTGAAAGTGTTCTGCACCCGTTGGGGTAACTGCCGAACCTACCAGTTCCAAGCTTCTCAGTTGCTTGAGTTGACTCAACTCCAGCAGTCCCGCATCCGTGATACTGGCGCCGACTAAATTCAGCGATTCAAGACGGGAAAGTTTTTGCAGCGACTTTAAAGCAGCATCCGTAAGACGTGGCCCTCCAAAACCCGTGGAGTAGAGCAGGTCCAATTTTCGCAACTGCTGCAGCGGTTCCAGGTGCTGCACTCCCTTGTCTGTAAACGCCAACAGACTCAGATCGAGCTCTTGTAAACTCTGCAGCGGTCGAAGATGTACCAGGTCTTCATCCGAAAGCGAGTTTCCGTACAAGTTGAGAACTTCCAGTTCGGTCAGCGACTGGAGTGCTTGTAGTCCCTCTTTGGTCAGCATCGTCCCGAACCCTGTCTTTTTGAGAATCAAGGCCTGCAGCGATGTCATCGTCCCCAATTGCGAACAGCCAGCGTCGGTCACTCCTTCACATATTTCCAACCCCAGGGCAACAAGACGCTCAAGGTCCGCCAGGTACTCTAAACCTGCGTCCGTGATCGGGGTACCCGTTAGAATCAACACACGGAGGTTTTCGGCGGACTGTAATGCCGGCAAACCGCCATCGGAAATTTGCAGACACAATTCCAGATTGAGTCCTGCCAAATGGGGCAACTGACTCGCCTGCTCGAGTCCGGAGTTGTTGAAATCGGTTCCGGCCACGTCGAGAACGAACGGACCCGGTACAGCTTGCAGGGCCGTCAGCACCTCGGCGGAAATGGCTCCGCTCTGAAGATGTTCGTCCGACAGGTGAACGAGCCATGCCGGAGCGTTGCCCTGATCCGAAACGTACCGATACAGCGCGTGCTGGCTGGCCAATGGCGCTGCTGGAATCTGTAGTTGTTGTAACGCGTGCACGAGGGGACTGGAACTCGCGGCTTGACTGGAATTTCTTACCTGCCTGGCATCACCGCGATCTGTCACGTCGTAGACCCAAAGATGGTCCTGCTCGCGCAGGTACAACCATCCGTTGGCAACCACCGGATGCGCCCAACTGTCTCCACCGGTTCCCGGCAACTGAAAAGTCCCTTTCAAGCGGTAACGCTCGGGATTGGCTTCGATCAATGCCACCAGTCCGTTCTGATAACGAAAATAAAGGTGATCGTCGGCGTACAGGACGGCAGCCGAGCCGACTCCGGGGCCTCGTCGTTTCCAAATGATCCGTCCTGTCTCCAGTTCCAGGCAAGTCGGCAAGCCGTTGTTGCTCCCGTGCCCTGCGAAAATGTGATCGCCCACCAACACCATTCCGCCGTGGTGATTCTGAAACCGGTTGCCACGCAGGAAATAAACCTCCTGCACATCAATGCCGCCTTCTCCATCGGGTTCCAGTCTCAACAGCGCACTGCCAGCGTTGTAACCATTGGCCACAAACACCAGGTTGCCTCGCACCACGGGCGTGGGAATGTGAATCCCTTTCGACAAATCGTTGTAACCCCACAAAAATCTTCCATCATCGGCGGCAACCCCAATCACCCCTCGTCCCACAAACTGGACGTATTGACGTATGCCTCCGACTTCAGTCACCACCATCGAGGGAAAGCTATGGCCGTCAACGCCCAAGGGGCCGATGTCAGGAATCGACGTTCGCCACAATATTTCCCCCGTCATTTTGTGCAGCGCGACCATCATGGTTTCCGCACCACCCGGTGTACAGACGAGCCGCTCGCCATCGATCAAGGGAGACTCGGCATAGCCGCGCCCCGACATCATGCGGCCGTCCAGATCATCGAGGAAACTTTTTTGCCAGACTATTTCCCCACTGGATAACTTCAAGCAAACCATGTCCCCGTCACCGTCGAGCGCATAGATCCGATCCTGGTCGACGGTCGGCGCTGACAGGGTGTGCCGGGACGATTCGCCAATCTTGCGAATCCAGCGTGGTTTGCCGTTGGTCACATCCAAAGCCGTGCAAAACACTTCCTCACCCCGTTGTCCCGTGACGAACACAAGACCGCGAGCCACCACCACGCTGGAATAGCCCGTACCCAGACCCGAAGCCCGCCAAACGCTGGCTGGTCCGTTGTTGGACCATTGTCGAAGCAAACCCGTCTCCCGGGAGACAGCGTTGCGGTCCGGACCCCGCCACTGGGGCCAGTCGTCTGCTTGGACACGACTGTGCACGACGACAAACGGTACCAGTGCGACAAGGAACGACATTCGAGGCAGGGGAAACACTTTCACGATAACTTCTCCGTTTCAAGCTCCCGATTCGCGTTCCCGTCGTAAGCTGGGCCACGGGAATCGGCCGAAATCAAACTGGTATTTTTTGTCGCAGCGATTCATGACGGCCTCGTGTAAGACGTATTTGAGACTGTCGAACGACCGGCGACCCACCCGGTAAGCATCCACGGCAGGATAAACGCTGTTTTTCTCGGCTCAATTGTACTGTCTTCCAACAAGGTTTGGCCACCGTCAAAGTTCTGCTGACCTGTGACATGAACAGCATGTGCGTTCTTTCCTCACTGTCGTGCTGACACGTGCCACCAGAAACGTCAACCCGATCGCCACCACGAAAATACAACACTTCCCAGTTCCGTGCCGGAAGATTCCCGCTGAAACGCAGGACCGCCTGCCGACGGGTCATCACTGAAAATATTTCGTGCAAGGCCTCTGTCGTCTTCGAAGATCGTTACTGCACGCCGGCCCTGCACTGCAGGCCCACCCGGGGAGATTGCACGTCACTCTTTCCTGAGACCTTAACGAGTTGCCCCGCCTCTCCATCCTTCTGTCGCCGGCAAACTTTCGAAAATTGCGTCCGGGAAAACCTTTTAGCTTTTGGGAGTTCGTCCAGGCTATTTCCCGTCTTTCGGGTCGCGCACCGATGTTCGCCAAATCGGCTATCGTCGCTAGCAAAACTGATCTCATGTTGACACCTGCGGTTTTTTTTGAGACGTAATGGTCGGGAATTCCCGCAACCAGAACATTTTCCGCCGGCTCGCGTCGCGGCACAGTCGAAGCCCCGAACTTCAACAGAAGAATCAATGCCATGGACAATCACGCGGACAAAATCAACCCGAGTGAAATCGAGGAACTGTTAAACCAAATCGGTAGAGGCTCAGCAGAAGACACCGGTCTGGCTGCCGAAAACGATTCTCCCACCGGCATGACGGAAACAAATTCCCTGCCCGATGGCGGGTCGGACACTTCAGAGCTGACAGATTGTGTCTCCAACACCACGCCCAGCAACACCGCGAACGATCCACTGGGTCCGGACAATCAACTGCTGGCGATCCAGGCCGAAGACATGGAGGCGATGCTAGACCATGCCCAGACGGCCCTGGATTCGATCGAAAGCCCTTCGCAAGCGGCGCCACTCGGCGAACCCTACACGTTCTCTCATTTGACAGACAGCCCGACGACGCTGGATACCACTTCCCTACAACTGGTGCAAGACGTCGAACTCGATTTGAAGATCGAGCTGGGACGGACACAAATGTGCCTGGAAGACGTCATGCGATTGGCAAAAGGCACGGTCGTCAAGCTCGACAAACTAGCGGGTGACCACGTCGATGTGGTGGTCAATGGCCGCCTGGTTGCTCGTGGAGAAGTCCTGGTACTCAACGACAACTTCTGCGTCCGAGTGACTGAATTGATCACGAGTGAAAACAAACCGGCTGCGGCTTAGGTCAAATTCCGTGGTGGAGCAACGGCCCATCCGTTGCTGTGCCCTCGACCAAGTGGTCCCCCGTACTTTACTGTTCATGCGTTGGACGGGACTTGCACCTCTGACCTGTTAGAAATTCGCACTCGGGATGTCTTGGGTCCGGCCCGCACGCCAACGTCTTCACCTTCCAGAAGTCACCCGTTGTAATTCATTCCGCTCCATTCGGGTTCCGTCGGTCCAGCCAGTCTCGTGAAACAAAACGGCGCAACAGAGACCGCATGTTCTTGTCCAGTGCCAGAAGGGCTGAGGAGTCGGAGTCAACCTCTGCCTGACCTTCGGATAGGCGACGAATTCCGCGCCACTCCAAATGCAAACCCCAATTCGAACGTTGAGCCGTTTCATTCACCCGTTCGGCGACTCTCAACCCCCATAACACTCCAAAAGTATCGCGAAAGTCGATCCACAATCTTTCCGCAGGCAGTTTGGTGGAGGATTTTGCCGGGATACCAGAAGCAACCAGAACGACCATTCCCACCGCTAAAGCCATGCCCGTCAACGTTCCCGCTGTGCCAAATGAAGCCGGCAGCAACGGAGTGTGACCGGCCAGTAAAAGTAGTTGCGAGCAGGCACAACCGCAGGCCCACCACCCGAAACGGGTCAGGAGAAAATTCGCAGAACAGACAAGCACAATAAGGCAAAGAAACCACGCCCGAAAACCCTGCATCCGCACAGGCCCCCCCGGACCCAAAAACCAGTTCTCCGCAACCGGCAGGGCCATGACAGCCCACAGCGAGATCACAACAAACTGCCAGACACGATACTGCGGGCGTTTAGCACCCAGGATTGCGATTCCAGGACAACAGGTGGACAGTCCGGCCAGAAGCCTCAACGACCCCAGTTCAGCCTGGTTGTCATTCCAGGCTGCCATGCCAGCGAGCACCTCGACGCCCGTCACACAAGCCACGGCAACCAGCGTCCAACACCAGGGAGCCCACAGTGTTGTTCCGGCAAAGTGCTTTTGATTTCGCAACAGGCATGTTGTCGCAACCAGCCCCAGCAGAGCAGCACCAACTGCTGTCAAACAACTTGGTTCCCAAGAGTCGAAGTCCGTCATGAATCAGATCCAGCATCACACCTTGCCAGCCCGCATCACCAGGTCGTTGGGTGGCGGTGAGTTTCAACAGCGCGATAGAGATTGTTCCTAAAGTAACAAACTTTGAGCGGTCCACCAATCAGAGCCATCTTACAGACAATCAGTCTCCGTTGTCATCCATTCTCCAGCGGGTACCAGCTCTGTGCTCCCAGGGGCAGCATGCTGTTCTCGACTCCGCTGCAGCCTTTTTATGTCAGTAACTTTTCCGTTCCTGCCACCACCTCTCACGCCCCGCGTGCCACTTGTCCCGGCACTTGACAGGCCTTCATCAAGACTGCAAGTCAAGGCACTGTGGACCGGACTGAAAGGCGCACTGCCAGCCCCCATCACCCCCTGTAGATGGCTGCCGGGGCGTTCTCTTTTTTCGCCCGAACTACCGTGGCCACCAGTGCAGTACGCCGAATCGCCCCAATTCGAGTGGTCGTAGCGATTGTGACACCTGCAGAAACGAAGTAAGCGACACAACCTTGGACAGTAATATCAGCAGCCGAACGGCTGTCGTCCCCAACGCACCGGCGCGTCAACAAACTGACAGGCAGGCAAGATGCATACGTGTTGAAACACCGTATGCCACCTCGCGGGGAACATATTTTCCCGCTCTAAACTGGTAACAGAAATGGCCGGGCCGATTGTTCCCCCCCACCCATACTTCTTTGCGCAACCGTCGATCTGTCAGACCAAGGTCTTGTGGCTGCGGTTTTCGTGGTCTGCGTGAAACGGTGTACAAAGTAGGACATTGACTGCGACAAATCGCAAAATCGGCTTGAGAAACACGACCAGCATGACGATGCTAATGAATACAACTTAGCCGGGAGGACGGGACATCTTGATGTCCTGTTTCAGGATAGAGGTCGTGGTATTGGCGACGGAACGACATACCACGACCTTTTTTTGCGCGCCAACCGCAACTTTAGAGTGTGTCGCGCAGTTGTTCTGCGTCCCCCCGCGTGGGAAACGAGTCGGTTGTCGCCAACGACCGGTCCAGCAACGCTTTTGCCAGATCCGCCCGGTTGTTATGGTGCAAAATGCGAGCCGCAAAATAGTTCGCCTCGGCCCGCAATTCCCCGCGATTGATGGCAGCCTGAACCGCTTGTAACGACTCGCCGACTCGCCCCAGGCGGTGCATGATCCAGGCCACAGTGATCATCGATTCACGTGCTGCAATCTGTTTTAAATCGCTGTGATATCGCGCCGCCAGCTGTCCCCACGCCAAAGCTTTCTGCTGTTTACGCGGATCGTCTGTCTGTTCGATCAAGGACAAAGCTAACTGGTTAATCACTTCTGCGTTTGAGGGCTCCACCAGATGCGCTGCCATAAACGCGTCTTCTGCAGCTGCGTGATTCATTTCGAAGCGTTCTATCATGCCCAGCAGAAATAACGCTTGAATCGAGTTAGAGTTGATACTCCTAGCCGCCTCCGCACTTTCTTTCGCTTCCTTGTATAGCCCGGCATTCACATACCACTGTGCGGCAGCCAAGCGGGTCTTAAGGCTCTCACCATCACGTTCCACGGCTTTGCCAATCAATGCCTTCGCCTTACCGGATTCCTCATTCTCCTCGAAAAGTCTGGCCATAAGAATCTCTGGGCGTGTGCTTTGGCTGTCAATGCGACTGGCTTCCCTGAACTGGGCATAAGATTCCTTAACTTGTCCCAACTTGAACAGCACTCGTCCCTGGCGGATCCGTGACGTGATATTTTCAGAATCCAGTTCGATCCACCTGGTGAGATGCTGGTTGGCACTCTCCCAATCTTCACGCATTTCAGCAACACTTGCCAAACCATTGGCGGCCTGAGCCGTCAGGGTATTTTTGCGAGTGGGACTGCCCTCGAAAGTTTCCGCTCGTCGGCGGCCTTCTTCGTAGATCAGTCGGGCGTTGGTGACCTGCCGTTGTTGCAAAGCCAGGTCTCCGAAGATCAGATACGGCAGAGGATCACTGGGATCCTCTTTGACGGCGTTTTCCAAAGCCACTCTGCCCGCAGCCACTTGTTGTGTAGCAAAATATAATTGAGCCAGCATCACGTCGGCCACCGCCAATTCCGGTGATTTTTGGCGGGCCGCTTCCAACGAGGAACGTGCGCCATTCAGGTCCTTGTTGTAAAAACTTCGGATAGCATTCGCGACTTCCGGGTAATCGGCAGCATCGGCATCCGGGACCGTCGATCGCAAAAGCACTTCCACTGTCAACTGCGCAGAAGCCGGTTGGCAAACCAGGGCGAGAAATCCGGCTACAAGCAGCCAACGAAGACGATGAAGACTTCTGAAAATCAGCATGGGAAAAAGCCTCGGCATGGGGAAAAATTCCTACGAACAGCAACGGTTTGAACTCCGGGTCTGGTGGGATCGCCCCAAAGAAGTACCGCATGCTCCATTTTAATCAAATTCCTTCAACTGGAAATGTAGACATCTGTCCGTTGATCGGGAACCATGCGACCTGCGTAATCATAGTCGTTACAAAGCTCACAAACCGAACGATGACATCGTCACGCTAAAAGTTTAGCATAGAGAACAAGAGATAAAGAGCAAAGGACCAGGGAAACTAGGCAGGGGCATAAAAAAAGCCCGGCCTTCATGGTGAAGGCCGAGCCGATTCAATCTCGTAATTGACGGATTCTTCATCGGAAGAACCCTTACGAGGTGGTGGCTGTCCAGGGGACAACCCGCCAGCTGTCCTCAGGTAATGCCACCTCGCTGGCTAGTACAGAAATAATTCACAAACCACCTCCTTTCCACTAGATCCCACCCTGCGTTCGTCGTTATGCCAGAGCCACGACTACTTGACAGGCTTCTAGTCCATCGTGCCGCGTCAGCACGAACCGATTATTATTATAGTGACAGAAATACCACTAACCGCAAGACTTTTTTCCGGATTTGGCGGGCGTCCCAGTCATCGTGTTCAAAGTTCTTGTGACATGCAACAATCCCTTGACCAATGTACAGGGTTTGCCGACTGAAAAACAATGAGGACACCTGGAAAGTGTTAGGAATCCACCTGGTAGCATAGTAATTGAAACACGGGGCGTTTTGGTCGCAGGGGCGCATCAAGCGAAACGTGATCAGTAACGGTCACCATGGCCGGCGACCAGGGTGGTCAGAGGAGATACGCTGTGCGGCATTCGGTTCTCGGCCTTCTGCCTGTGACAACACTCCAACTTTATTCCGAACCAGCACCAACCCCGTTCTCTGACAGACGATCTCCAGTCTCAGTTGGTCAACGCTTCCCCAGGGTGTAAAAGTCCCAACTCTCGGATCGGACATTTTTCCCGGCTCACTGTCTCCATGTTCCCCGAATATCGCATCAACCGACTGGCCCCGGAGTTCATTGGAAACCCCCGCATCTTTCTTGCATCAATTGGGATATAATGTGGTTCAACTTTCATCGTAAGTCAAATCGCTGAGTGCGTTGATCGAGGAGCGATTAGTCAAATGTTCGTGGGCCCCATATTTGCCCGTGAGGTGGTAACCACACCTCGTCGGCCGCGATTCTTTCTCATGCGGACCATCTACGTGGCCGGGCTTTTTCTGCTGATGTGTACTGCCTGGTTGGTGCTTGCGGGAACTCAAGTCGTCCGAAACGTCGGAGACACAGCTCGCTTTGGGTCAATTCTGTTTCAGATATTGGCACCCCTTCAGCTTTCGCTGGCTCTCTTTTTTTCAGCGATATCAGCCGCTAGTGCGGTCTCGCAGGAAAAAGACAAGAAGACCTTGCTGTTGCTGTTACTGACACGAATGCAGAATAACGAACTGGTGTTAGGGAAGCTCTTCGCAGCACTGCTGAACATTTGGGTCATGTTGTTTTCCGCCCTGCCGTTATTTGTGATGATGATGCTTTTTGGCGGGGTCTCCTCGGACCAGATCTTGCGAGTCTATGCAGTCACGTTTTTTTCCGTTCTAACAGCGGGAAGCCTGGGAACCTTCTTCTCATTCTGGCGTGAAAAAACTTTTCAAACGCTGGCTTTGACCTCCGTCTCAATCGTGATTTGGCTGGCAGCTTGTGAAGTGGTGGGCAGTGGAGTGCTGGGAAACCATTTCTTGGGAATCTCCTGCCAGACATGGATGGTTGGGGGGAGTCCTTTACGAGCTGTCCTGTCGGCAGCACGCCCGATCACGACACTGGATCCTGCTTTGGGACCTCTTCAAACCGGTGTGAATCTGTTTCTTGTTTTTTCCCTGGGAGTTACATTTTTTCTCAACCTGGTAGCCATTTTTCGGGTTCGTATTTGGAATCCGTCCCAGGAAGTACAGCAAAACTACGAGGGGATTTCAAATTCCGAGGAAAGCATTTGGGGGATTGAATACGATCTACAACAAGAAACGGCGTCACAGGCAGCGGACGCAGCGCGCCGGAGCCATGTCGATGCACGTCTCACTACCCACCCGGCGGCAGCTAAAAGTCGCCAGGTCTGGGACAACCCGATCCTCTGGAGAGAGATCTGCACCTGGGCTTACGGTAACAAAATTCTTTTCATTCGTGTCGCATATCTTGTTTTGGCGGCCCTTGCTGCCAGTGGACTCTATTTTTCGTTAGCCGATAGGAACCAGGCACAGATCGGATTGGCATCGAGTGTCGCTCCTTCCACCACGATCCCCGTAACTCTCTTTTTCCTCGTAAGCCTGGTCATCGTCAACGCACTGGCAGTTACCTCGATAACCAACGAACGTGATGGCCGCTCTTTGGATCTTTTGCTCGCCACCGATTTGACACCCAAGGAATTTATTCTCGGAAAGCTGGGTGGCATTTTCTGGGTAGCAAAAGAGATGATTCTTGCTCCTTTAGTGCTTTGCTGTGGACTTTGGTGGGGACAAGGTATTTCACTCGAGAGCCTCTGGTTTTTACTTCTGGGGCTGGTGGCGATGAATTTTTTCGTAGCCATGCTTGGAATTCACTACGGAATGTCCTATGCGAATTCAAGAACCGCGATCAGTCTCAGCCTGGGAACCGTGTTCTTTTTATTCGTGGGCGTCGCTACTTGTATTCTGCTGATGATTTCATTCAGTGGTTCCTTCCAGATCCAGTTGGCCCCCTTCCTGGCCTTCATTCTGGGTGGCAGTCTGGGCCTGTATGTCACACTCGGGGCGCGCAACCCTTCGACAGCGATCTTCGTGGCATCACTGCTCGTTCCCTTCATGACTTTTTACGCCATTGTCAGTTTTCTTCTGCAATACACGCTGGCTGTATTTCTCGTGACCACGGTGACTTATGGTTTCCTGACGGCCGCCCTGCTCATTCCAGCCATTTACGAATTTGACTTTGCAATGGGCAGAACAACCACGCCAAACGAATGAGGAGGCCTTAGCTGTTTTCCGGAGCGGAACCAGGTAAAATGAAGATTGTCTACAGCGTGACTTCAACCCATCTTTTGCCAACCCCCAGCAGGGTGGAATGATGGCCTTTCCGAAATCGCTCAACTCCCATATGAGAATTGTATTTTCTATTACCAACTCCATTGGGCGCCTGGTATTCTGCTGGCGGTTTAAAATATCGACGGCCAAATGCTGGAATTGGGTGCGGGCTCAGACTCGACCAGATGCGATTACCCCGGCTCCGACCCGGTTATTCCGGTCCGTGCCGTGTCCTGTTGAGCAGGGTCCGGTGCCCAATCTTTCTCCACCAATGTTCGCACCCATGCTCTGGCAACCTGCTACTTTTGTGTCAGTCGCCCTTTGCTCACACACGTATCGCTTCATCCCATCCATCCTGACACCTGCAAAAAAGGAATGGGCCACTACATATTGCCGAAACTGATCTCTCGGACTCATGAAGAGGTTTGACTGCCCGTGCATACAGTGATTGAGGTTCTTCCCTACCTGCTCGCCATGGTGGTACTGGTCGGCTGCTCAGCTTTCTTCTCCGCGAGCGAGGCGGCTTTATTTTCCCTGAAGCCCAGGGATCACAAGTTGTTGGCCGCCGGAAACCGGTCACAGAAAACCGCTGCTGCGTTGCTCTCCAACCCGGAAAGGCTTTTGTCGGCAATCCTGTTCTGGAACCTGGCGATCAACATTACTTATTTCGCACTAGCGTCCATTGCTGGAATTCAGCTTGACGAAAAATCAGCACTCGTGCTGACCGTCGGAGCCTTAATCACAATCATCATCTTAAGTGAAATGGTCCCCAAAAGCGTGGGCGTGGCCAGCGCTCACTCGCTGATCCGAGTGGTCGGCCTGCCCCTGGCAGTAGCCATTCGCGTTGTGGATCCCATCATGCCGGTATTGCAACTGGCCAACCTCTTGTCACGTCGACTGCTGTGGCCAGAATTTCGAAGCGAACCTTATCTTGAAGTCGCAGACCTGGAACGTGCTATTCAACTTTCGACATCCAATGCTGAACTTGTGGAACAGGAACAAGCCGTCTTGAAAAATATCGTCGCCCTGTCGGAAATGCGTGTCGATGAAGCGATGAGGCCACGACTCCAATTTCGTTCCTTTCCGCCACCTGTGAAATTGGTGGACCTGGAAGGGAAACTACCGGCCAGCAGATACTTGTTGATTACCGAACCCGATAGCAATGATGTGGCCAGCGCGATTTCATTGACCAATCTGAAGGACATTCCCGACAATCACCTGGAACATCTGGCCGACCCAGTAATTTACGTCCCCTGGTTCAGTTCCGTGGCTGACTGCCTGCAGCAAATGAAAACACGAGAGCGGGAAGTCGCCGCTGTAGTCAATGAATTTGGTGATACGATTGGAATTTTAACTTTTGAAGACATCCTGGAGACAATCTTTACATCGGATCCCACACGAAGTGCACGATTACACAATCGCCAAGCCATTCAAAAACTCAACGATACCACCTGGAATGTTACAAGCATGACCAGCTTGCGACGGATTGCCCGCTACTTTGATGTCGACCTGCCGGAAAGCCACAGCGTCACCATTGCCGGTGTAACCCACGAAGTATTGGAAAGATTGCCGGTGGAAGGGGACGAGTTTCACTGGGGACCATTTGAGCTTTGTGTCATGGAAGTACCAGAAAGAGGACTCATGACAATTCGCTTGCGTACCACTCACTCCGGTGGAGAAGAGAATTCATGACCATATTGCTTCTACTGTTCGTCGGCCTTCTGCTCAGTGCCTACTTCAGCGGTACAGAAACCGGTCTCTACCGGGTCAGCCGAGTCCGACTTCTGCTGGACGCCCTGGGAGGTGATTGGATCGCTCGTGGATTGCTTTGGTTAACAAACAATCCGACTCTGTTTATCGCCACGACATTGATTGGAAACAATACTGCCAACTGCCTCGTATCACTGGGAATCGTGCTGGCTACCGAACGAATTTTCGGTTTTGAGTCGGCGATGTCACAACTAATCGGGCCTGTCATTTGCGCCCCGATTATTTTTGTTTACGGAGAACTCCTGCCCAAGAGTCTCTATTATTTGGCACCCAATCGGCTGCTGCGAGTTGGCACGCCCCTCCTGTTCGGCTTTGGTCTATTGTTCACGCCCCTGACTCTCATGTTGTGGATTTTCGGCCGAATATTGCAAAAATTACTGGGAGAGTCACCGGAGCAGGTCCGCCTGATGTTAGCTCGCAAGGAGTTGGCGAATGTATTGGAAGAAGGACACCACGCAGGAATTCTGAAACCTGCTCAGCGTGATTTGGCCCAGGGGCTGTTTAGTGTCGCCCACCGCTCCGTGATCGAATCGGCGATACCCGCTACCCGGGTGGTCACCGTTCGCCGTGGAGCCAGCAAGTCGGAAGTGTTCCGCCTGGCGCGCCGCCTGCAAATGTCGGCAATCCCTGTCAAATCCGAAAGCCACCCGGGTGGAATCGTGGGCTACGTGCGGATGGTCGATCTGAAATTAGACGGAAACCCACGAGTCGAAGAGGTGCGACCCATGCTGAAAATCCGATCCAGTCAAACACACATCGATGCGCTGATTCAAATGCAAAACAGCCGCGAATCCCTGGCCCAGGTGGTGGACGACGACGGAAACCTGGTGGGCCTGCTAAACAATCACCGGTTGATTGAAGCCTTATTTCGCGGAGTCTAGGATCTTGAGTTACTTGTGGTAGCCCAACGATTCGACCACAGCGAGAATTTCTTCGTAGGTGATGAAGCGACGTCGGTGCAAAAGTTTGTACTGATCGATGGCTTGTGCCAATTCCTGCGCGTTTCCGGAAAGTTCGTCATGGCTGTTGACAAATTGCCGTCTTTCCCGGCCAGGGGTCTCGTGCGGAGGATAAGACATTCGGCGATCGACAAACTGGTCCTGATTCACATCTGCTATCTGTGGCATGTTTTTGATTCCTCACAGCGCAGTCTACCTGCTCTCGCAAAATCGTCGACGACCGACGACTTCAACTTACCACTCAAACCTACGCCGTGGTTGCGGCCGAGTCAAATCAGTTAGAAGAGTCTTACGGAACAGGCATAAAATTCGCGATCTGCCGTCCGTCATGCGCCGCGTCTTTCCCTTTCGCTATGTTTACATAGCATGCAAGTGGTCGATAAAGCGCAGTAGTATTTCAGGCATCCTGTCTGCAACGAGCAAGCGAGACAGCTCTGGCCCAAAAGACGTTAAAATCCGCACAGGCACTATCCAAGAAGAAGTTTTCGGGATGCCGGTCAGGATCCTCCCTTCAGCACCTTGAACTCATGACACATTCAAATTTTCAACAACGGAACCTTCTCTGAACCGACAACGACGCAACCCGAAATACCCTTGCATTGAGAGACAAATCGCACATTCACAATGAGCGGCCGATCCGCACAGGGGATCATCGTCTTATCGTGGTTGTGGCGGCTTGCTGATTTTGGATTCTGGCCAACAAGTGCAGACTCGGCTCATGCTGCACATCGAGACTCAGTGCCTCTTGAATGGCTCGCTGAGCTTGAGCGAATTCCCCTGATTGAAACTCCGCTGCCGCCAGGTCGTAAAAGATCTGCGGTTCTGAAACTCCCTGTCCGATGGCCAACTGAAAGCTGGAGGCCGCGTCTGGAAAGCGGCCCATTGCCATGTATATTTCCCCCTCCAATCGAAGCGTTTCGGCAGGCGTTTCCGACGAAGGTGTCGCGTCCATCAAATCCTGAACATAGACCAGGGCTTGTTGAAATTTTCGTTGTTGAAAACAAATTTTAGCCGTAGCGAATTGTACTCGGGGGTATTGGGGCTGCAGACTGAGAGCCCGACAGTAGTGATCCAGCGCAATCGCTCGATGACCCCGGGCCCACGCAATATCCCCAAGAAGTGCCCGGGCCGAGGCCAGACGCGGCTGGCTGCGCAAAGCATCGACCGCACATTCTTGTGCCTTCGTCAAATTACCCCGTGCCGAGAGCATCTCTCCAAGTCGCACAAGGAGTTGTGGATCTTGGCCCGACAATTCAACGGCCTTCTGCATTTCGCGAAGGGCCTCGGTCTGTGAATTCTTGCGCCACAGCGCATCAGCATAATATTGACGCGCCCACTCATCACTGGGACAGGTCTGAACAGCGCTGTTAAACAATCGCTCGGCCTGATCCCAGGCGCCACGTTGTGCGGCGTCCAATCCCTGTTGCCACTGCTGACGGCACGAGACCACTTCGGCGTTGATAGCGTTTTGTTTGGATAGACTGCGACAGCCGGTGTGTGCCAAGCAAACCGTCCAGAGAATGAGGGGTATAACGACCTTTCGGAACAGTACAACACTGCAGGGCACAAAGACCGTGCGACAACCCTCCCGTCCAGGATTAGCCGGAGTCGTACAGTCCCTGCGGATGCCGTTTTGGTTACTCCAGAATCGTATAATGGTACTGTTTCTCAACCCCAACCCAACCTCGCATTTTTCCTGGCCTCTAGTCTCCGAATGGAGACAACCGGCGACAGACGGTAGCAAAAATGACCGGTCCCCGCAACCAAGAACATGTGATATCATGACGGCGCCATGACTGCAGTCTACCAACAGGCCGACGTCCGATTTCTCTACCCGGAGAATTGGTCACTTGACAATCGAGAAGAATCCGGTTCCCCCTGGTCGGTATCAGTCCATAGCCCCAGCGAAGCTTTTTGGTCGTTAACCGTTCACGATGGCACCCTTGGCCTGGAGGAACTTGCTACCGAAACTTTGCAGGCAGTCGAACAGGAATATCAGGAATCCTTCTTTGAGTCGATGAGGGCCAAAGAGGAAATTGCCGGCTGTTCCGCCGTCGGTTACGATCTTAACTTCTTCTACTTTGACTTCTTGGTCACTGCCAAACTTCGCATTTTTCGCATGGGGCGAGTTAACTGCGTTGTCCTTTATCAAGCGGAAGACCGGGACTTCAAGGAACTCAACCGTGTCTTCCAGGCTATTACGTTCAGCCTATTTACCGACGGTGAGCTCGGATAACTTTTTTTGAAAGCACGGGGCGCTCACAAAAGTCGTCTGCAAGTTGAAAAATGTCATGCAAAGGTCGGCTTTATTTGTAATTCTTACAAACCCTGCCTGTTCCCTTGAAAGCTCACACCTCCGGCACAACCGTGGAAAACCGGTTTCTTATCGGATTGAACAAAACTTTCGAGATTGGCACAGCGTCTGCTAAACATCTCTGTTGTAGAAAATCAAGACGACCCAGTTGGCCCTGGGTGTTCCCGCCACTTACGGGCCAATTCCTTCCATTTTTAAATTCCGTGAATCTTAGAAGCTCGTCACCAAGGTATGGTGACAACGGACCCGACACGGGAATATGCTTAGTTTTCACGGTTCAAAAGCCCGTCGGTTTCCCGCAACCGATCGGGCTTTTTTGATTGCTGCACAGGATCCCCAATTGCTTCGCATCCGAGGGGGTCGAACGGTTGTCGAGGGACAGAACGACCGCCACCTGGAAAGGGGTGGGTGCGTCGAATGGTCCCTGTCTACACAAGATGTGTTGAATCAGTATACCTGGGTCAGTTCGTCATTAGCATCTGACAGTCGCCAAATTCAAGAGGAGCAATCTCACTCGTCACAACAGGAGTTGATCTGTTATGTCTACCGCAACCTGCGATGCTTGCGTTAACCAAATTGGCCAAACTGCCGGCCAAGTTTGGCATTTGCTAAATGAGGAAGGACCGTTGTCATTTGCAAAACTCGTCAAATAGCTTGATCAGAATCGAGACGTGGTCATGCAAGCGGTTGGCTGGCGTGCCCGCGAAGAAAAAGTAAACATTCAAGAGACAAACCGCGGGTGCGTGGCTTCCCTGGCTCAACCCTGAAAAACATGGTCATCATCAATCGATACGTGATGATGCCACACTTGTAAAAAAATGTCATCCAAGGTGGTGACTTTGAGTCGTCCGCAATGTCCAGCCCGGAACAATGTGGATCTCCACTTGCGGGCAACAGACCTCCAAGCGTTGGAAGTTCGATCCCGAGCGAGTGTACGACGAACATACCCGACCGGATCAACTGGCAAAGCATCGATTTCTTGCGACCGTCTTTTATTTGGTCCGCCTGACACGACGGCGGTTCATACCACCTATCTGTCGAGCGATCCGCTTACTGGCTTTGCGAGACCCTTCCGTTTTCCGAGCGGCGTTCTTTGCCTGACGCCGGGATGAGACAGGCATCGCCTTGTCGCGAACAGGGCGCATGGGTTCAAACAAGTCGCAATCATCTGGATCTCGATATCGCCAACTGGTTGAACTTTCTTCAATTTTCTTTTCCATGGCTTCTTTCCCTGTGCCGTCTCTTGGCGAGCACTTAAACGTCTTCGGTCTCGCCTCGCTTCAAGTCACAACACAGCAGTCAAGAACGCCGAACTTGGTACAAAGATCTATTACCTCGATCAAAGCATGGCGTTCACTTCGCCGACCCGCCCTTATCTGTACGAAAGCCTCCGGAGGGTGGTTCTCACAATCACGGGGAGTCATACTTACACTACCCAAGTGTCCAAAGACTTACTGTCTAAGTAATCCGTGCCAAATGAATGAATACTTACAAATAACCAAGTCGGGCAGTCGTTTGACCTCACCGATGGCAAGTAGAACGATAGACAACTCACCATCTTCTTCGGCAGATTGAGACGGGACGAAAAAGAAGATCGCCAGCCGAAACGGGATATCTATCGAGGAAGTCGGACTCAACGATCCCTATAACGCTTTTTCAAATCTTGACGTCCGTGAGGGACCTTGCTGACCACCGGCGAGGTCAGCCTGCTTTACCCAATCATCACAATTCAGTGGGACATAAATTTGCCCACGAACGATTCAGGTCGGCTAGTCTCCTGCGGAATTCTGGAACCTGTCCCACATCGTTTGTAGACTGATCTCTTGTGGAACCTCCTCGAGCCACCTATCCACACACCCTAAATGCCGGAATCAAAGCCAGCAGCAGGAAAGATTTAAGCAGATTGCTTCCATTGAAACTTTAATCCGCCTTATTCCGAGGACGATAAGAGCATCGGCAAAGATATTTTTAGAAATACCATTCGATCAAAAACCCGATCTCCCCGCACAATCAGGACACCGGCGAACTACTGTTTGCAGGAGGGTTCCCAGATGAAAACACTCGTCACCGGCGGTGCGGGCTTTATTGGATCCCACTTGACGGAAGCACTTCTAGAACGCGGTGACGAAGTGATCGTGATCGACGACGCCTCCACCGGATCCTTTGAAAATCTGACATCCGTCATGTCACATCCGCGTCTGACTTGCATTCATAAGTCGGTGAAAGATGTGGATCTGGCTGTGCAGGTGCTAGCAGATGTGAATGAAGTTTATCACCTGGCTGCCGCTGTCGGTGTGGCATTGATAGCGGAGCAACCGATCCAGAGTATCAAACGAAACATTTATCCAACCCAACTGCTGCTGGATGAACTCGTCCGTCTGAACCAAAAAGATGGCCATCAACGACGCTTTTTTCTGGCCAGTAGTAGTGAAGTCTACGGAAAAAACCCGCGGCCGCGATGGGTCGAAGAAGACGATTTGGTTTTTGGGAGTACAAGCCGGTCTCGTTGGAGCTACGGCGTTTCCAAAGCAATCGACGAGTTTCTCGCCCTGGCATGCTTTCGGGAACACGACCTGCCCCTGGTGATCGGGAGATTCTTCAACGTCGTGGGACCTCGCCAGACAGGGGCCTACGGAATGGTCCTGCCGAGATTCATTGAAGCTGCTCTAGATGGACAACCCGTGATCGTTCACGATGACGGACAACAAGAACGCTGTTTTGCTCACGTCAGTGATGTCGTGCTAGCAGTAACCACCTTAATGGCCACACCCAGTGCCTCTGGCCAGGTTTTCAATATCGGCAGCGACGTACCTGTATCGATTCTTGAATTGGCACGTCGTGTGGTGGCCATGGCAAATTCGGCTTCGAACATCGATTTTCAAAGCTATGGTGACGCCTACGGGTCCGACTTTGAAGACATTCGGCGGCGGGTACCCGACCTGAGTCGATTAAAATCGACCATTAACTTCCAACCACAATACAAACTAGACGACATCATTCAGGAGTTAATCGAATCAAAAGGAATCGACACCAACTCGTAAAACATTCCGAGCATTTCATTTCAAGTAAATTGAAAGGCCTGGGTGTGGCCACATTGGTACGGAACTTGGTGGGATCGCTGGACATACAGGCGTCCTTCGAGGACCCCCGGGTCGATCCGGCTTATCCAAAATTTTCCGGCCCCATCATCTTTATCTTCTGGCACGAATACATCCCTGTTCCCCTTTACCTTCGTGGCCATTGCCACATCGCCATGTTGCTCAGCCGGCATCGAGATGCGGAATGGTTATCGGCGGCTGCACATTACATGGGCTTCGAAACAGTCCGGGGATCCAGCAAACGGGGAGGAGGTGTTGCACTGCGGGAATTGTCGCGCAAAGGCAAAACGATGAATTTAGTCATCACACCGGACGGGCCGAAAGGCCCTCGGCGGGTGTTGGCTGCAGGTGCCATTTACCTGGCATCCAAACTGGGTATCCCCTTGGTCGCTATGGGTTTTGGTTACAATCGTAGTTGGCGTCTGCCAACTTGGGATCGTTTTGCGGTACCTTTTCCCCATTCACGGGCTCGGGTGGTTCTCAGCCGCCGTCTCTACATCCCTCGTCAGGTGGACCGTCAAGGTGTTGAGAATCACCGGCAACACATGCAAGATCTGCTCACCCAGCTCACGGAGGAGGCAGAAGCGTGGGCCAAGTCCGGACGCCGAAAAATCGGCCAAAAAATGCTCGTACCTCAGCCTGCCGCCTGGCGAACATGGCAACCCGCTCGAAAAGTGACGCGAGACGACAAAAGAACCGATCACTTGCACTGGAAAACTCGACCAAACCGACAAGCCGGCTGAATCGGCCACTGACGTCACTTCTCAAAAGTCTCCGCCCCTACTAGCATATCGGTGATGTGCGTCCCACACAGGATACGACTGCGCGGACCGTGGCAATGCCTGCCACTATCTCGCAACATCCGACTCGCAGACGGCACACTTCACGAAGAACGCACCGATCTTCCCAGCCCGATTCGATTGAGCCTGCCCACTCGCGCCTTCACTCCCTTTGGCGATGACTTTTGCGGGACTGTGCGTTTACAAAGAACGTTCAATCGCCCTACCGGTTTGGAAGTGGAAACCCGGGTATACCTTGTTCTACGTTTTGGAAAACGACGTGGCCTTCTATGCCTGAACGACGAACCGTTAGGCACCCTCCAGCCAACTGCGGATGATCAGCGGTTCCTGTTGGAATCCAGGCTGTTGCCGCACAACCGACTCCAAATAGAACTCCAGTTGGACAACCACCAAACTGGTGTTCTCGGAGATTCGGTGGGTGAAATCTTTCTGGAAATTTACTCGCCAGCATCTGGTAACTAGCACCAACTTGGTGTGATATTGCGGGCTTGCTAGCAGACTTTAAAAACTGGATATCAAGAGCAACCGCAGCGGAGAGCATCTCTGAAATCGCTGGCAACCAACTAAGAAATATCACAGGACACTTGAGCACCCATCGATGCGATCTTTTCCAAGCTCAGAGGAACCCCTGAAATTCAAACACCGAGTCCGGGCAGGTAAGACCCCGGGAAAGAGCCGCACAAAACATGGTGTCAGCTTACCGAACACAACTTCAGGGCATCGTTCTGTAAAAACTTCGCCCGATCAAGGCCTGCCCTAAAACTTGTTCATGTCGGCCCCTGTCCATAAATGTGCTGGATAGGTGTCTTGTGGCCCCAACTGATGTCTTCCCGGGAGATTTCAAAAACCGCGGCGATCCGATCTCGCTCACTGGAACTCGGGGTCCAGCGTCCCAAATAGATCGCTTGAACACGTCCCGGCTCCAAGCCACTTTGTTCGGCGATCCGCTCCACTGACATCTTATTTTCGACACAGAGGTCGTGCACACTCCTGGACATCAGCCTTGCTCCGATTTAACCGTCAACGACTCGTCGAGTTGGATGAAAGTAATTATTATACTTGGGCATCGACGGACCGTCACCGCCGTCCTATCCCGAAGGATTCTGCCATGTATCGCTCTTCGTCTCGCCAACCACTTGTCCCCCGATTTGCCACCCGGTCCCTGTTTCTCGGCTTGGCCTTGTTACTCGCCTGCCGTCCCTCCACCGTGCCGCGACAAAACACTACAACGGAACAACAAACGTCCTCCACAAACTCGGTCCCCCGCAAGTCGAATCGTATACGGCTCCTCCCGGACGAACAACTGGAAAAAGGTTGGATTTCCCTGTTCGACGGCTCCACTTTGTTTGGCTGGCAAATGACGGGAGACGTTGATTGGCATGTCGAAAACGATTCCCTGGTAGCAACACAAGGCGATGTCGGATTCCTTTACACCACAACAACCTTTTCGAATTACAAGTTGCAACTCGAGTTTCGCTGCCCCCCCAACACCAACAGCGGAGTGTTTCTCCACATGCCGCGCAAACCTCTGGATCCGACGGCAGATTGCTACGAAGTCAATGTCGCGCCACCCGACAACCCCTTTCCCACGGGAAGCCTGGTCGGTCGCGTCCAGCAACGGGCAACGATAGCCGAAGGGGATTGGAATTCAATGACAATAAGGGTCCTGGGGAATCAAATTCGTGTGGTAGTCAATGATCAAAATCCCCTGACCTACACCGACCCGCACCCGTTGGACCGAGGACACATTGGCTTGCAACACAATCAAGGCCGGATCGAATTTCGGAACATACGTCTGCAACCATTGGAATTCGCAGATCTTTTTAATGGTCATGACTTGTCAGGCTGGGAAATCCACCCTGGACTTCCGAGTAAATTCAGTGTCAACAGCGAAGGAGTTTTGAGTGTCAAGGATGGGAAGGGACAACTCGAAACTGTTGATCGGTTCGATGATTTCGTGTTGCAACTGCATTGTAAAATTCTGGGAGAGCATCTCAACTCCGGGATTTTCTTTCGTTCGATACCGGGTGAATTATGGATGGGGTACGAAAGCCAGATTCACAACGGATATGCGGACGGAGACCGTACACGACCCACTGATTGCGGTACTGGAGGAATTTTTCGGCGTCAAAATGCCAGATATGTCGTCGCTGACGATCAGATCTGGTTTCAAAAAACCATCGTGGCCGATGGTCCCCACCTGGCAGTCTGGGTCAATGGTTATCAAGTCAGCGACTGGATCGACACGCGTGAAAAACACGAGAACCCCCGCCAGGGACTACGAACCGCGGCGGGCACTATCATTATTCAGGGACACGATCCAACGACCAACCTGCTGTTCAGAAATTTGCGGATCAGCAAATTGCGGCAGCGGTCCGATGAAAGTCAATAATGTACTTAAGACAACGGATTTGCCACCTACCTCTATTGACCAATGGAAACTTTCTGGACTCATCTCCATTGGCGATGTCGTTCAAGCCCAGCATGCATCACTCACCATGGAAAATCATTTAACAAGGGCATGAAAAACATGCCCATCCGGGCAGACGAACCACCCGCGTCATGGTACCAAGGTCCTTAATGCCTTCGGCAGCGGAAAGTGCACTTGTTCGTCACGGATGGACCGAATTTCGACTTGCGCGTCATACTCAACACGCAAAAATTCGACACACTCTTCTACAACCGATTCGGGTGCACTCGCTCCAGCAGTGATCAACACGGTTTCGTCACCTCGAAACCAGTCGGAATCGATGTCCGATACTCCGTCGATCAAATGGGAACGCACACCCTCCTCCCGTGACAACTCCTTGAGCCGTTGACTGTTGGAACTATTCTGGCTCCCCAGAACCAACGTGATGTCAGCTTCCGGTGATAGTTGTCGCACGGCCTCCTGTCGGTTCTGTGTGGCGTAACAGATATCCTCTTTCGGAGGTCCTTCCAGCTGAGGAAATCGCTGCTTGAGGCACTGGATGATTCGGTTTGCATCGTCGACTGAAAGCGTTGTTTGCGTGAGATAGGCAAGTTTTCCATCTTGAGAAATATCAAGCTGTTCGACATCCTCTTCCGACTCGACCAACACAATTGCTTCGGGGGCCTCACCCATTGTCCCAATGACCTCATCGTGGCCCTCGTGGCCGATGAGGATGATCGTGTAACCAGCCTTGGCAAAGCGAACCGCTTCCAAATGCACCTTGGTAACCAGTGGACAAGTAGCATCGATCGCATCCAGCCTGCGTTGACGAGCTGCATGACGGATTTCGGGTGACACGCCATGTGCTGAAAATAACAAATGGGCACCTACGGGCACCTCATCCAAATTGTCGACGAAAATTCCCCCCTTGGCTCGAAAGTATTCCACGACATACTTGTTGTGAACGATTTCGTGGTACACGTAGACAGGTGGACCGAATGTCTGAATCGCCAGGTTCAGGCTCTCAATGGCCATGTTGACACCAGCACAAAAACCCCTGGGACTCGCTAAAATAACTCGCATTATCAATCGCTCTCCGTGCTGTTCTTAAGACTTCATCATACCTGTCCCCTTGGCGAATCGGCAACCGATGAACGGCGACAAATTTTTTTCTGATTTATCTCTCTATGGACCGGGGACTTCCCGAGTTCCATCTTGCACACAAAAACAAGCACGAATTTACTGTCGCAAATTTTTCCGCAGTCATTACGAGAACTTTCTTGTGACGAGCTGGCTGATTCCGCGACGTTTACGACAGCATTTCTACAACATTTATGCCTACTGCCGTTGGTCCGACAATCTGGCCGACGAAATCAAAGCTCCCGACCAACGCATTCCCCTCCTGGACTGGTGGGAACAACAATTAGAAAGTTGTTACAACGGACAAGCTGGGCACCCGGTTTTCGTTGCATTGGCAGAAACAATCCATGAATTTGGCATTCCCATCCGACCACTCCGTGATCTGCTCACCGCTTTTCGTCGGGATCAATATCAAGTTCGCTACCAAACCTTCCAGGACCTGCTTGGGTACTGTCAACATTCAGCGAATCCCGTGGGAAAATTGATACTCTACCTAGGTCGCTGCCACCGACCTGAACTGCTACCCTGGTCAGATTCCATCTGCACGGGACTTCAACTAGCAAACTTCTGCCAGGACATTGCCCGTGATTTCGATCTGGGTCGTATTTACATCCCGGTGGAAAGCTGGAATGAGTTCGGGTACGCTGAAACCGACTTCGAGCAACGAAAAGTTAACAAAAATTTTCAAGCCATGCTGTCCTTTGAAGTCGATCGAGCTGAGGCCTATTTAGTAGCCGGGAGACCCCTCGTCGCTCACGTTCCACCCAGTCTCTCCATCCAGGTAAACTTGTTTGTCGAGGGCGGACGCTCGATTCTGAAAGCTATTCGGAAAAGAAATTATGACGTTTGGAGCCATCGACCAACAGTTGGCCCTTTGACGAAACTACGATCATTACTCAACGCATGGCGTGCCATTCCTAAATCATGAGTAAGCTCGAAGCGAGCTACGATTTCTGTCGCCAGGTCGTCAAACAATCTGCTTCCAACTTTTCGTACCCCCTGCTGCTGCTTCCGCGGCAAAAACGACGGGCGATGTACGCCCTTTATGCCTACCTGCGCTACAGTGATGACATCGCCGACAGCCAACATCCTATCGAACACCGGCGTTTAAAACTCGAACGTTGGAAACAGGATTTGCAACGAGCCCTTTCAGGGCACATGGACGATTCGATCCTGCCGGCGCTGGTTGACACGGTTCAACGTTTTGAGATTCCGCACGAGTACCTGTACGAAGTGCTGAGGGGTGTTGATTCGGATTTAGACGTCCAGGTATTTCATACCTTCTTTCAACTCGAACAATACTGCTATCGAGTCGCATCCGTCGTGGGACTGGCATGCGTCCACATTTGGGGGTACCACGGTGATGAAGCTCTCGAACCAGCCCGGAAATGTGGAATCGCATTCCAAATGACCAACATCTTGCGCGACCTGAAAGAAGATGCTGCAAACGGACGCATTTATCTGCCCCAAGAAGATTTCACCCGTTTTGACTACAGCAGTGATGACCTGAAGCGGGGTATCCGCGATCATCGCTTTGAGCAACTGATGAATTTTGAACTGCAGCGTAGCGAGCAGCTCTATGAGGAAGGTTTCGGTCTGCTCCATTATCTGCATCCTGACGGACACCGTGTTTTCCGAGCAATGTACGCCACCTATCATAGCCTTCTTCACGAAATAAAACGTCGCAATGGCGACGTATTCAGCGAACCTGTCCAATTGGGTCATTGGAAAAAAATGTGGATTGCTTTATCCGTCCTAATCTCCTGAAATAAGAAGTCCGGCTTAGCATCCCAAGATCGCTAGTCCGTCGTCATGGAAAACACTCAGGAATTTTCTCCGGACCATGAATGCTAAACTCAAAACGCCGGGTTACGAACCTTACACTCACTTGGATCCTCCAACGTCAATCGCTGACGCGCCAGTCAACCGGGCCACTACCTTAACACCCCGCTCACTTCGACCACGTAGCCACTGTGAATCCACTGAATGAGTCATCGAGTAAACCGAGTGTCGCGGTAATCGGTGGAGGATTGTCAGGCATTGCCGCCGCCACCGCTCTCTGTAACCGTGATTTTTCCGTCGAACTCTTTGAGGCCCGCCGACAATTAGGTGGACGCGCAGGTTCGTTCGTTGACCCGCAGAGCAAAGATTTAATCGATCACTGCCAGCATGTCAGCATGGGATGCTGCACGAACCTGGATGACTTGTGCCGGCGAACGAAGATCTCAGACCTCTTCACCACTGAAACGAATCTGCATTTTTTTGGCCCCCTGGGCCAGCCAGCCTGCGTGACGGCCTGTCCCTGGTTGCCATGTCCTCTGCATCTGACAGGAAGTTTATTTGGTCTCCGCTATTTATCGCTACGAGAACGCTGCTCGATTGGACGGACTTTATTACATTTGGCACGCCAGCGGGTTCCCGATGACCGCCAGACTTTCCTGGAGTGGTTACAGCAGCGGCAGCAGTCAAAACGGACCATTGATCTTTTCTGGGCCGTAATCTTGGTGAGCGCCCTTGCAGAAGGCATTGATCAAATATCTCTTCAAGCGGCTCGTAAGATTTTTGTCGACGGTTTCATGGCGTCGCGCGACAGTTACCCCCTTCAGATTCCCAATGTCTCGTTGAGCCAGATCTACCACGATCGCCTCCTACCCTGGCTGGAGAGCCAGGACGTTCGAATTCACTTGAACACGCCGGTGTATCAGATTACCGGAAACCGACAGGGAATTTCAGGCCTGTGGCTGCAGGACCGGTCTCAACGACAATTCGACTTTTACGTACTGGCAGTTCCCTGGCGGCAGGTGGCGAATGTTTGCACAGTAGAACTCACTCGGTCGATGCCCGGATTGAAACATCTCGAGCAGTTCAGGTCTGCACCGATAACAGGAGTTCATTTGTGGTTCGACCGCCCCATCACGGCGTTGCGCCACGCAGTGATGGTGGGGCATCTGAGCCAGTGGCTGTTTAATCGTGGTATCCACAACGCGCAGTCGGGACACTATTATCAAGTCGTCATCAGTGGCTCACGACACCTCGCTCAGCGCCAACACCCTGAAATCATTAAAGAAGTACGCACCGATCTGGAAGCAATGTTTCCTGAAGCCCGGCAGGCGGAACTCTTACGTTCGAAATTGGTAACTGATCAACACGCGGTTTTCGTGACGCCACCGGGTCACGAAAAGTTCCGGCCTGGGCAACAGACACCGATCGAGAACCTGATGCTGGCCGGTGACTGGACTCGTACCGGGTGGCCCGCCACGATGGAAGGCGCTGTGCGGAGCGGTTATCTGGCAGCCGAAGCGATACTGCAGGAGAACGGTCGTCCTGAACGCGTTCTCGTCGACGATCTGCCGCGAAGCTGGCTGGCTCGATGGCTCTTCGTGGATTGAGAAGTTCCGTTGATGAAAGATAGGCGTGGCAGTGCTACGGGGGAATCGAAGAATCAGATTGGAGCCTGCGAACACAAGGATTACATCAGACCACACCACCTCCAAAATTTTCCCACGTGTGACCTGATCACCCCGGATCCACTTGAGCGGGACCATTCCAACCCTCAGCTGGCTGGGAAGCCCGTTTGGTTAACAATCACCGGTGAGTTGGACCACCAGGCCCCGCAAAAATTTTGCTAGGCGATTGGACATCTCAAGCGAAGATTGCCTCAAATTCCAGAGGTCACGAGCCATAGAAGGGCGTCGGAATAGTGCATTCAAAGTCGCCCCCAGTCGCTCGGGATTTGACTCAGCATTCAGTACCTTTCCCAAATGTCCCGGCAAATCATCATCGACGCCGTCCAAAATCACGCGCACCGCAAGAAATTTCACCCGTTCCTGAGAACACACCTCGGCCACGGCAAAAGATTCCATGTCAACTGCCAGGGCAGAAAACTGCTCAGCCAGCGATCTCTTCTCCGATGAACTGCTTACCAGTTGATCCGTCATCAGGATTTTTCCCACGTGAAGGCCTACCTGCTCATCAGATTTCATTTGCAAATCAACTGTTAGCTGTCCGCCCTGGCATGTCCCCAATTGGTTCGCGACAACAAGGTCGCCACGGCGCACACTTTTCACGAGCGATCCCGAAAATCCGGCTGAAATTACCCACGCGGGTTGCCTCACGCGAATGAGATCTTTCGTGGCTGAGACGGCCTTAGCCTGGCCTACTCCTGACTCAACAATTGAAACCCGCCGGCCGACAAGCCGACCTTGATGTTCCCGTAAAGCAGCGCCTCGAATTGTGACAAGATCATCCAGTTCGTCAACTATTCCAGCTGCTTCGGTACCGAGTGCAAACACGATACCAATGTCGCATGCCGTGTTGCCAAGCGGAAGCAATGGTTCGGGGTTCACTGAATTCACGGTTCCATGATTCGATTGAAGGTTCAGTGACAAGACAGCCACTGGCTACCAGACGATGCAAACCACCAACAAGTTAACACATTTACCCGATGGGTGCTCGGCAGCAGATCTTGAATTACGGCAGAACCGTCAGTTGCACCAGATCATTTTTCGGGTTCCGGGGCGGCAATTGGTTGTCGTCTTCTGTTGATGAAACCCTCCCCTGCGGGAACAAGGTCATTTTTGCGGTCGTCAACAACCCGTTCAAAGAACCAAACGTGCTCATCACAGCGGTCGGCTCATGGCCTGAGTGAACCATACAATCTCGACAACTCAGGTTTTCACTTTGATGGCCGTAAAGATCCCAATTGGTGGAGTCCAGTAGCTCCTGGTAAGTGTCGCAGTAACCGTCGTCAACCAGATAGCATGGTTTTTGCCACCCAAACAGGTTGTAAGTCGGGTTCCCCCAGGGCGTGCATTCCAGCTCCCAGCGGCCCTGGAGGTATTCAAGAAATAACGGAGTCTGATTGAACTTCCACCTACGCGGGCGATTGACTAACACTCTTTGAAAAAGTTCCTTCGTCTGTTGACGTCGTAAGAAGTGATCCTGAAGCGGAGCTTTCTCATAACCATAACCGGGGGATATCATCATTCCTTCGACCCCCAACTCCATCATTTCGTCAAAGAAACTGCGTATGTCTTGCGGGTCAACTCCGTCAAACAAAGTGGTATTGGTTGTGACACGAAACCCTGCCGAGATCGCCGATCGTATCGCCCGAATTGCCACCCTATAAACCCCTTCTCGACAAACAAGACGATCATGGACTTTTTCTGGTCCATCCATGTGCACAGAAAAAGACAAGTATTTGGAAGGGGCGAACTTCACAAGCGACTCTTCAAGTTTCAAAGCATTGGTGCAGAGATAGACATATTTTTTTTGCTCGATCAAACCCGCCACGATCTGGTCAATCTGTGGATGCAGCAGGGGCTCCCCACCAGGGATCGAAATGATTGGTGCGCCACACTCCCGGGCCGCTCGAAAACATTGATCCGGAGACAGATGACGCGCCAGCGTATCAGCCGGATGTTGAATCTTTCCGCAACCCGCACATGCTAGATTACAGCGGAAGAGAGGTTCGAGCATAAGGACTAGCGGGTAACGCTTCCGACCTTGCAAACGCTTGGCCAGCACGTAGGTGGCCACTCTCCACATTTGTGACACAGGTACAGACAACAGGACCACTCCGTCAATGAGAGGATGAAGAATAATTGGGGAACCGATCTCGTTCACAACAAGGCCGCATCAAATTTCAACATGCCCGGTCGACCCACACCGAATTCAACAACCTCTGGGTTTTCGAATAAGGGCAATGTACTTCACCATGCAATGACCCGGGCGTCCTACCCCGCTATCCTTCGGGCGGCTCTTTGGACTCCAACCAATTGGCAATGGCCAAACTCGGGAAATACAGGGGATACATGTGGTAGCGCAAATAGAACACCCGGGGGAAACCAGTACCTGTAAAGTTGGTTTCCTGCCACATTCCATCTTTCGACTGCGTCTCCAACAAGTACTGAATGCCCCGTATCACTGATGAATCCCGTGCAAAACCGGCGGCGACCAGTCCCATCAGGGCCCAGGCAGTTTGCGAAGCCGTGACTTGCCCCTGACCTTTGGTAGCCAGATTGGCATAACTTTCAGGGGATTCCCCCCAACCTCCTGACTTCTGCTGACAAGAGAGGAGCCAGCGGCTACCGGTCACCATTGCCTGATCGTCCACAGTGATTCCCACGGCCCTCAATCCGACCAGCGCTTGCCAGGTGCCATAGATGTAGTTCACACCCCAACGCCCGTACCAACTTCCATCAGGTGATTGAGCCATTCTGAGATAGGAAATGGCCCTGTCCACGGCCGGATGTCCCACACGGGCTCCCAGTTTACCCAACATTTCGAGTACCCGACCCGTTAGATCAGGCGTACTGGGATCGATCATGGCGTTGTGATCTGCGAAGGGAACATGGCATAAAAACCCTGCGTTGTTGTTCCTGTCAAAGGCACCCCAACCCCCATCCTTGTTCTGCATTGCCAGAATCCAACGACGACCCCGGTCACAGGCAACCGCCGCCTCTTCCAACAGCTTTGTCTGCTCCTTGGCATCCGCAAGGTCCGTCGCCCGCTCGGCGGCAATAAACGAAACGCCGGATGGTGCGTTCGAGTCATCCCAACGACTGTCGGCAAACTGCTCGGCCAACGCCATCGTTACCATTGCTGTGTCATCTGTGTCGGGATAGAAATCGTTGTGGTGTTCAAAGAACCATCCACCCAGTTCGGCATCGACTGTTTCCGCCCAATCGCCGCGCCTTGTGACTTCCTTACTGAGTAACCAAGAGACAGCCCGACGCACGGCTACCTGACTTGATTTAATGCCGGTCTTGGCCAGCGCCCTTAGACTTATCGCCGTATCCCAGACAGGTGACTTACAAGGCTGTAGGCGGATCGTGTCCTTTCCTTCGATGATCAAACCTTGGAGTTGTTCATTGCAATAACGAAGTTCAAGACTTTGGTCCTCGTAGCCCAGACTCTTGAGAGCTACGATACTCCAAACAATCGAGGGGAAAATGGCACCCAATCCGTCACTCGCAACGAACCTTTTGATCATCCACTCTTGGGCAACATGAACTGCCCGACGACGCCAAGGCGTACAATTGTGACGTTCGAACCATTTTACTCCTTGATCCATCCAACGGAACAAGCTTTCCCAACCCAGTGGGTGCGAGGAACTCCCCAGGTCAACGTAGCGAGCCGGTTGCCAATTTTTTGTATTTTGACAAAACAGTTCACTCATACCGCACTCGGGATCAACTTGGCGGGTCGGTCGCTTGGACCATACGATCGAAAGCGGCACCAGGATCGTACGCGACCAAGCACTGACTCGATAAATGTTAATCGGGAACCAATTGGGCAAGAGCATGACTTCGGGTGCGATGGCCGGACACTGCGCATAATTGATCTGTCCCAACATAGCCAAATAGTATCGCGTGAAACTATTCACACAGTCGGCACCGCCCGCTTCGAGAATTGCTCTCCGGGCACGCAGCATATATTCAGCTTGCTCTGCGTGACCGGTTAGCTTCAAGGCAAAGTAAGCTTTGACACTGACATTGACATCGACCCCACCCCCTGGATAGGCGCTCCAGCCACCATCGGCATTCTGCTCTTGCAAAAGATAACAGGCTGCTTTTTTAGCAGCTTCCGTTTTCTCACGTTCCAAAAACGCCATCAGTAGAATGTATTCGCTGGTAAGCATGGAATCGCCCTGCAGTTCTCCACACCAGTAACCATCACGATGCTGTTCGGTCAACAGCCGATGACACGCATTGAAGATGCTGCTGCGAGCCGACGATTCCAACCGACTCGTAGAAGAGAGGGGCGATTGCGACGCACCTGCGCCACGGACCGTGTCCAGGCCCACACCAAGACGATCTTGCTGGGAGGATTTCATTCCATTTGGCTCCAGCAGGCATCCCGAATCATCCTTAACAATCCGCACGGGGGATGCACAGTAGAGCTAAAGCTATGTCATACCATGGCTTATTACAAGGCCGGATGTAGCAGGCAACATTGGATGACTTTTGCCGGCATATGTTTGCTGCAATTCCCCGTGATTCTTGAAAACGCACCACCAAGACCTCGCGCGCAAAACGCTCAGTAAAACACGAAGCAAGAGATATACAGTCCCTTGAGTCGACTTCGCCTTTAAAGCACACCAGGTAAAGCCGGAAAAACCCCGATTTCAAAATGGAGTGGAACCAGCCAACGAGGAATTGCGCAACATGCCCCGACGACATCTGGTCCTTGTTGCACAAAACGGAAACCTCGAATGATGTCATCCCTTTGTTCGATCAACGCTGGAAGCCCGTCCTCGTCCATGGCGGTCTTCTCGGGGGGCACTTCAACTTGATTGGCGGTAATTGACTTGTTGCGAAAAAATGATATGATGTTGGGGGCATTCGTTACGATGTAATGACAAGCGGCGGATTCCCAGGAACCGTTTTGCAAGGACCCCTGAAACTTGTGGTTTCGGAGTACTTCAATTCGGCACACAGAGTGAGCTTCTGCTTGTCTCAAATAGGAGTGGCCGGATCCTGTTTTATCTCTATTGTTGATCTGAAGTAACGAATTCGAGTTTCAGCAACCGTCACTCGAGACTTTTTAAGAAAACAACACTCTTACCAGGCATCACGACAGGAAAGTTTGTATGTACGAAGACCCACATGATCCGACATTGAGTGGAGAAGCTGAACTCGACATTACCGATTTTGACGAGGAATTCGACGAAGATTTTGAAGAAGAAGCTTACGAGGATCTGGAGGTGCACGACGCGTTCACCACCGTCGAATCGCTCCCATCCCACCAGAAATTTCCGGGGTCTTCTTAAGTGCCGTCGTCTCGGGATGGACGTCAATCACCGCGCGTAACGCGATAAACGGTCTGCGCTGAACCTTTGGCCTCTTCACGTCCCAAGAACTCCAGCCACGCTTCGTCTATTTCCAGAATTCCTTGCTGGATAAGTTCCTCAAATACTACTGGCTGGACATAGTCGCTATATCCATAGGTTGCTCGGTAGCGAAAGATTTCCGGCCAGTGAACGCAGACGTGTGAAATCTGTTTTCTGGCCAAGGCCTGTCTCCTTTGTGCGACATTCCGGTCTCGCATCATGTTTTCAAATAAGCAATCGTCGAAGCAGGTGTTATACAATACTGGAATTCGCAGATTGAATGGTTCTGCATCTCCCACCAGGAGCACCTTGTTTCCTGCAAAATGCGTTGAGTTGAAATATCGATGGGCGAGGGAAACACTCTCGGGGTCATCCCTCAATGCGGTAACCGATACCAAAAATCGGGTGTCAGCGACTACGTATGAGAAACAGAGAAAATTCACGAGAATCCCCAAACACAAGATGCCCTTCGTCACGATTCTCCACGGTCGAAATCGAGTCCGGGTTCCCGCCAAGGCTGCGATTAATGTCAACACCGGTAGCACCGGTACTAAGAAACGGTCCAGGCGGTGAGTAAAAAGCCACCAGACGGCCAGATAAAACAAAATCAGCGCCACACAAATTGAGATCAATCGGCGGTATTTTCCTGAAAACAACCCCACGACAAATAGGGGAATCAGTATGGGACTTTGCCACTTACTTGCCCACAACAACCGACTCGTAGATTCCACGAGATGCTCGAAACGGTATCCCGGACTGGCATGAGCCCGCTTCCATTGCTGGTCCTTTTCCGAATTTCGGCTGGCACCTCCAAAAACGTCGTACAGAAATGGATACGTCGGGTTTCCAGTGAGACACCAGTTTTTGATGAACCAAGGTGCACTGCTGCAAGCGACGGCCAAAATAAAAACCATCACACACTGAAATACTCGACCGCTACTCACTTCACACCCCATGTCTCCAACAGCGGGCCGTCCCCGGTCGGATTGAAAGCCCTCGCTTTGGGACGATTCTCCACGCGTCACAAAATTTTCTGTAAAGTCACCTGGAGGGCATCCATCCTCTCCTTCCTGCTCACCGGAGCAGAAGGTTCGACCGCCGCTGGCTTCGTCTTGAGAACATGAAGGCCCCCACCCTAAATTTCTCCAACGGCTGGCAATCCAAATCATCCCTGTCAATGGAAGAACCACAAACAAAACCGCTGGATATTTGCAACTCACCGCTGCACCGGCCAACAGGCCTGCGAGTACCAACAAACCTTTGAGATGCCCTGTTGAGCTTGAAGAACATTGCCTCTCCATCGCCAACCACCATAGCAGCAGCACATAAAACGCTGCAAAGAAGTAAAAACCCCAGACTGCCTCGACCAGACCATGCATCGAGACATTTCCGACCCACGGGTTCGAGATATAAAGCAAGCCAGCCAACACACCAACCGCGGCCCCGCAAAATCGCCTCCCGGCGGTGTAAAGTAACATCGCTCCCAGGGGAGCAAACGATGCGATGAGTACTTTCCCCACGAGCGCTCCCCACCACCAGCTGTCCGCCCCGGGCATGACAACCATCGCCGCCAACGCCAGCAACTGAGCTCCCAACGGCATGTTCCCGTAAATATTATGAGGTAAAAAATGGATGTGGCCGGCCTGATACCATTCTTTGGGAACTTGTAAATGGTACTCACGCACATCAAAATCGACGGGGGGCAAGCAGGCACCCAATACAATGAGAACTCCAAAGGGTACTGCGAACAGAATCCAACGGCTCCCAGGCCACGGTTCTATCTTCGTCGGGTCCTCCAATTCTTGTCGCACTGTGGGGCCAGTTTCCTGCGCACCCCGATCCGTCCAGAAAATCGTCTTCTGTTTGAAATTCTGATCCAACTGGAAGCCACCCTGCCTCCGTTGCATGTAAATCCAGACGGCTTGGAAACACAGCACGAAAACTGCCGGAACAAGAAACGCCACCGGAGTTAACCACCCCAACAGGCCCATCCCCAGAGTGAACAGAGAAATGATACTCAAGCCCACACCAATCGACAGGACCCAGAGCTCCAGTGCGTCAAAAAACGCGGTACAGCGGCAGGCTCGCAGTAACCAATACCCCAGCACGCCGGCCACGCTCAGAAACAGGCTCCAGACCGTCAGGACCAACAGGCGTTCGAACAACACCCCGAATCCCGACGCACCGTCCAACCAGCGGTAGAGAATTTCTTCCGGTAAGAGCAAACGGGTGAACAGGCTCCAACGGGGCAAGTCTTCAAGGTTCCCCAAAGGCTGCAGAAAGTAAACCCACAAATAACCCACGACTACAACAACATACAACGCTACCGGCCATAGCGCCAGGGACGCGCCGGTTGTTGCCGTCGCCAATGACTGATCGCGGTGCGAGGTTGGCACAGGAAAATTGGGGGGGGGAATAGCGACGTTTTCTCTTCTTGTCGGCCAAATTGTGGCTACTAAGGAGTGATAAAGCGTAACGCGTTTCGGAGGGACTGGCCAGAAACATACACTTTCATCTGACCTACAATACCTCGCCCAATATAGTGATTTGACGGATTCTGCCCACAGACTACGGGAGGACAACGGGTCGCGGAGGTAGCTGCAACCATCGTCGGCCAACAGTCGGAAAACTCGACCGGTGTTCCACTACCGTAATAGGGATCGGCTACGATTGTCTCCTGTGACGATGTCGTTTGTGGCTGCAGCACTTGAGGCTGAGACACCTGACTTTGATCCGGCACGGGTTGCAGGGTTTGCGTGTAGACGGGCGTTGGAGTGCAACAGTTGCTGTTGAAATTTGGTGACATCGACCGCGTGATGATGGCTGTCTGAGAATGGAAATAAACGGGGGCCGAAGCTTGCACGTAGGTCGGCGGAGCAGTAGTAACATAGCCAGTCCCTGGGACCTGGTGTCCATAAGCAGGCACAACCGGGGCATAATAAATCGCCTGCGCTTGTGCTGTTAAAGGATTGGTTCCCAGAAATGTGATGGCGAATGAAGTAGACACAAGCAGCATGTAAATCGGCTTTTTCATGACATCCCCACTGATACTCATTCCATTCACTTGAAACGGACCTCCCGGAAAGCATCATCTGAAGTCCAACACGGGATCAGGCAAAGTTTTCACGGCACTTTCCACAGAAAACTTCAATTTTAGAGGCAATGGCCCAGAAGACAACTTGGTCCCGCGACGTTTTTACCAGTTTCATGAAATCGTCGTCCAAGACCATGTGTTCAATTCCCGGGATTTCGCCCTCCGCCATCAGATACCACATACAGCACTAGCAATGTAACGTATTGGACCGGTCACTTGGATTTCGGTCGGATACCGATACGACCTTAGACAACCTGATCCTGCCACCAGTTATCGGCTATTTGCCTTCCATTCCACCAAAAATGTTGCCTGGATTCAGCCAGTAGATATCCACCGAACACCGACTGCGTATCTAGAGATTCCAGCAGGTTCGAACTTGTCAATCTGTCAGGCAGTTCGAGAACCGAAGATCGTCAACAGAGTCAACAATACCAATGGCCCCACTGGAATCATCAGACTGGCCGGCACCCCATAACCAACTGGCAAGGTTCCGCTCAGAACTGCTATCGCCGCCACCAGAAGTGCGTAAGGCATCTGAGTTCTAACGTGTGCGATGTGATCGCAGCCAGAAGCCTGCGAAGCCAGCACGGTGGTATCTGAAATAGGCGAACAATGATCTCCGAAAATTGCGCCGCCCAGGACACTTCCCAAAGTAGCTAACAAGATGGGGTCGTCTGCCAGAACCCCTCCCTGGTCGATGCGGATTATTTCGTACGCCGTCTGAAGGGAAAGTGGTATCATGAGCGCCATTGTGCCCCAGCTTGTTCCCGTGGCAAAAGCTGCCACCGAAGCCAACAAAAACGCCACGGTGGGAAGCAAGTTCGGTGCTATTTTCTCAGCCATCCTGGCCCCTAAATAATCTCCTGTTGCAAGATGTTCTGCACCTGTCATTCGCGATAACGCCCACGCAAACCAAAGAATAACGAGTGCCGGCAGCATTTGCCTGACACCCTTCGCTGCGGACCTGACAACAACCGGCCATCTCAATCCGGCACCTCCCCTGGCCAACAGCATTGCCGTCATGAGACCGACCAAGGACCCATACATGAGCGCCATATAAGAATCTCCACCAACAAACTTCTCAAACCAAGAACTGGAACCGGGCGCCACTTGCTGCGCCGCCTGACTCCCGGTGGCAAACAGCACAAACAGCACCACCACAAATAAGAACACGATCGGCAAAACAGCAAACAACCACGCATGCCGCTTCGTCTTCAACCGTTCATCCTCTATTCCCTGCAACGCCCCAGAGTCCGGCGCTCGTAACCGACGGAGTTCGGCCTGCAACATCGGTCCGAAGTCACGTCCTGTGGCGGCAACGATCAAGACAAAGGCCAAGGCATTGATGGCATAAAACCGGTAAGGGATCGAGGCAATCAACATGCGGAAACCACCCCCCGGATTTTCTGCGAATTCCAGGTCCTGCAGGCCCAACTCGATGTAGCCGATTTCAGCTGCAACCCATGTGGATAGAATGGCCAGCCCAGCGACGGGGGCCGCCGTAGAATCCACCAGGTATGCAAGCTTCTCACGTGAGATTTTTAGCCGCTCGGCAAGCGGCCTGAACGTCGCGCCGACGAGCAAAGTGTTAGCGTAGTCATCGAAAAAGATGATCAGCCCGGCCAGCCACGTCACGCACTGCCCCCGACGCCTTGTCCTGGCCACCGGTACCAGCATTTGGACAATTGCCTGCATGTTTCCAGAACGCGCCATAACGCCTACCATGGCACCCATGAGGGAAGTAAACGCAAACACACGTAGATGGCCGTCATCGGTGAACGCAGGCCAAAGGAATCCCTCGAAAACCAGCACGGTTGCTTGATCGAGACGACCGCTGGATATCACCAGCGCACCCATGACAATTCCCAGCAAGAGCGACAAGACAACACGTCGTGTCAACATGGCCAGAACGATGGCCACAGCGGGTGGAAGCAAACTCAATATTCCGTAGGCGTGGTCTGTAGACATCTGTCCATGGAGGCATTTTGGAGACGTCAGTGATGCTCCTTTTGGAGCCATCCGTCCACAAATTCCCTTTCCTACACCCGCTTTTCATCCCCGCCTTCTATCTTCCAACCTCGCGCCTCAAGTTCTCCGAAGGCAGTCCTTTCTTCAGAAACCTGAAACTTAACCTGGCCGTAACGGGAGCGTCACCGTAAAAGTAGCCCCACTGTTCGGTTGGCTATCCACAACAATCGTACCACCATGGTCTGTGATGATCCTCCAAGATTTTGGCAGTCCGAATCCAAGTCCGCGTCCAGCTTCCCGCCCGCTGAAGAACGGATCAAAAAGATGACAACGAACCCTTTCGGGAATTCCCGGCCCCGTGTCAGAAACCACAATTTCCACTGTGGGTTGCTGGCCCGGGACACGTTCCGCGAGGGCCACGCTCAATTCAATTTCCCCCTCCTTGCCGATCGCTTCCAACGAATTCATACACAAGGACCTCAGAGCCACATTCAACTGATCACGATCGATCATTACCAACACCTCCTGGCCTGCATCGCGACGAACCAGTTCGATGTCTCGAGATTTAGCTTCCGAGACCAACTCGAGAATCACCTGATCAACAATCTCTCCTAGATCAACCTGACAACTTACAATCTTTGGGGGCTGAGCAAAGAGCATCAAGTCCGCGATCATCTCGTGAGCTCGAAACGCTTGACTGTTAATGGTCGCCAACTTGCGCCGGCGTTCTGGGTCCGATTCGTCAATCAAAAGCGTTTGGGCACGGGTGGAAATGTTAGCTAATGGATTGTTAATTTCGTGCCCGGCCCCATACGCAAATTGTTTCAGTGCCTTCAGCTTTGCCTCTTCCACAGTCATTTCAAAACTTTGTTCCAGCCGATGGAATCGTTTCAGTTTGAGGTTCAAAGCATCCAACACATAACCTGCGTCAGGTAACCTGCGCTGCCAATGGCCTTCAATACGGTTGACGAGCGCCGAACTGTGCTGGCTCCTTTGTTCTTGGTCCGGCTCCGGGCGTGGCTTCCTGTGGTCAGCAAGCCAACTTGGCACACAAGTCTGGCCGGCACGGATGTTTTTCCAGGTCACGGCCGGTCCGCAAGCAGATAGCCAAGAGTCGGAAACAGAAAGCAGGCGATGCAGGTAATCCTTCGACCATTCCTCCGTGGACGTGGGAACGGAGGCCATGGTGAGTTCAATCCAGGTCTCCACTTCCGTGGAACGGTCCAATTCATTTTCCAGCTTCTTGGATACAGGCTCCCAAACCTCGTAGAGTCGCGAAGCAATCCACGCAGCGACCGCGCTGATTGTGTCGAGACGCACCGCATCGACCTGCTGGGCCGTACAAACACTCCATAAAGCGATAGCCGGATCGATTGCCAGGGTGGACGACCAGGCAGTAGTTTCTCCGCCATAAGACTCTTCGAGCACCAGCCGCGAAAGTAGCAGAGCCGTTGAGTCGGCTAACGGCAAATGCCACACGAATGCATCGGAACAAAGTGGAGGCAGACAGAGCATTGTAGGATTCCACTTGGTACTCTGAACGGCACAATCTAGAGTGTTGATCAACGAATGGCTTTCTTCACTCCAGAACCTGTAAGAGCCGTTGATGGACGAGTTAACACCTTCGTCCCCGACGGTCCCATCCAACTCACCGAAGATGCGCCGTGGTCAGCGCGAAAAAACACGCGTATCCGTAGTGCCCTGCTACGACACGCGTGTTACATCTTTCGTTTGGTCAAATCCGGCCATCGATCTGATTCCGGTCGACCAAGTTAGATCCTTCTTTCTTTACCTAACAGAAACTAACTGGAGGTCCAGCAGTTCACAAGCTCGCTCAATGAGCTTTTCAACAGCAAACGGCTTCTGCATGAAGTCGTTGGCACCCGCCAACTTTAGTTCAGCAACCTTATCAGCTTCGACCATCCCGGAGATGCAAATGATTTGAACGTCGTCCAAACTGCTGTCACTGCGAACACGCTGGCAAACTTCCCTGCCATTGATGTCTGGTAACATCACATCTAACACAACCACGTCGGGACGAAAGTCCTTCACAAGCATCCCCGCATCAAATCCGTTGTTGGCAGTCCTGATGTCGAACCGTCGATCTCGTTCAAAGACGTCGACCAATAATTCAACGAGTTCCTCGTCGTCGTCCACAATCAATACTTTGCGCTTACCGCTATCCAGCGCATCGGTAGGAATGCCATTTTCTTTCATAAAGGAAAAAAGCTGCTCCCGAGGAATTCTTCGGAATCGGCTGCCTGGCACACGGAACCCCTTGAGTTGACCCGAATCAAAACATCGAATAATTGTCTGTTGACTCACCTTACAAACTTTAGCCGCTTCACCGGTGGTAAAAACTGTTTTCATAACTGCTATTCCTTGCCGTTCAGTTTTAATAGCCTTGAGGACTTCCAAAAGATTCTGCCCCCTACCCTTTCAGAAACTCTTAGCCCTCCTACAAAATCTGGTGGATTCCAGTGTTTCACTCAACCAGCAAGACTTCGTCGTGTTCGTATTTAACACAATTTCCTGTCTTGCTATATTCGGCTGGTCTGTCCAACCTTTCCAATGTTACCGAGTTTGTCAAAAGTCGAAATTATATTCATCTTGAGAACTGAGTCAAGCCTGATAAACATGGCACAAATCCTTATAATGAAAAGACTTAATTGTCTTGATATTTCATACGGCAAACGGGGGTGTTCAGTAGACTTAACGCATTGGAGAAGACCCGGCAAACGCTTGAACCGTACATGGTGACCCTTTTTTAAGACCTGGAAGCGTCCTTCGGCCCAAGTTCAGACCACCCCAAATGACAACCAGCAGCCCGACTGGGAGAGCCTCAGCGGACATTTTTTCCAGTTGATGCTGCCTCTCCAGACTCCCAAAACCCTGAAACCACGCTAGTTTTCGAATTCAGTGGCTAGTCATTCAGGTACAGACCTAGTCACTGCGCCGCTGATGATGACCATTCTTCAGTACACTCTGGATCCTCGGCTTGCGACAAACCGCCCCTCCACAGCCGCCAGATCGGTGGTCCTTTCACAATCCGCCACGGACTTTTAAAAAAACAAGCTTTTCTCCTATCCACAGGTTCAAGGATTTTTCACCGTGCCCGACCGTTCTTATTGGCTCTCCTTCTTTTATTTTTCTTGAACATTTTGGACCCGTCAACGGTCCTGCCGAAGAGGTAGAAACACACCGCTGAGTGAAGTAGCACGTTTGCAGCAGATGTTCAGCGAGCGCTCGGTCTACTTGTGCCCTACCGTATCAACGTCCGCGAAAGCCCTCATTCAGTTCAGACCGGACAACACCCAGTAAGAAAGCTACAGACAAATACCGGACCAGCAAAAAATCTTCTTCCGGGTGCAGGATTTACCGTCCTCGTGAACAGTCCTACGGTCCAACATCACGAACTCCCCACTCCGAGCCGAATCCAGCAACTGGTCACACGTTGTCCAATACCACCATATTGTCACGGTGGATCACTTCTTCGTAAGGCAAGTGCCCCAGGATCTGTGGAATCTGTTCAGACCGTTTCCCTTGAATGCGGTCAATGTCCCGCCGAACATAATTGGTCAAACCTCTGGCAAATTCTGTGCCATGCTCGTCAATCAGAGAGACCACCTCGCCTTTGGAAAAGTCACCCTTTGCTGAAATAATTCCGATGGCCAGTAAACTGCATCCCTCGTGCGCAATGGCACGACAAGCGCCGGCGTCCAATTTTAACTGTCCACGAGGTTGAACGGCCAAACCGATCCAGCGTTTCCAGGGACTGATCGTTTTTCCCTGTGCCAGGAAAAGCGTCCCTTCGAGTTCACCAGCTAGAATCCGGTCCAGAACCCCGACCTTGTGGCCACTGGCAATGATCACGTTCTCACCGGCACGGGTGACCAGTTGAGCTGCTTCCAGTTTGCTCGTCATCCCACCTTGGCTGATCCCGCTAACCCGGTCGCGCGCTAATGAACAAATCGATTCATCTACCCTGGCAACGGTCGACAACAGTTGGGACTCCCTGTTATCCGGATCCCCATCGTAAAGTCCATCGACATCAGAAAGAATGATCAGCAGTGGAGCACCAATCAGGTTCGTGACCAGCGCTGCCAAACGGTCGTTGTCACCAAAGGTCGTCAGAAGTTCGTCGACAGACACCGTATCGTTCTCGTTGATGACCGGGATTGCACCGAATTCCAGCAACGACAAAATCGTGTTCCTCACGTTTAGATAACTTGCTCGCTGGTCCAGTCCGTCGGCCGTGAGCAGCACTTGGGCCACATGACAACCCAGATGCCTGAGAGTCTGATCATAGGCTTCGATCAACGCTGATTGGCCAATGGCAGCAACCGCCTGAAGTTTGGCCAGGTCTGTGGGCCGTTGCTTCAATTCCAAACGGCTCATACCGGCGCCGACCGCACCCGAACTGACCAAAGCGACCTGCCGGCCTGCGGCCATGATCTTGTGCAGTTCTTCGCCCAAAATGGCAATGCGTTCATGGTTGAGTGTGCCGTCTGCGCTGGTCAGAACTCGAGTCCCAACCTTGATAACGATTTTTTTAGCAGCCGTTGCAATTTCCTGTCGAACCCGGTCGTGCATGCAGCTTGCCCCGAATAACTTGGCTGGGATGGTGCCAGTGGCGTAATCTGCTTCTATCCGCCTGGAGAACGTGGTTTCGTATTTAGTTCGAGCCTAATCTGCCCACAGGCAAACAACAACATCGGTTTCAAATACCCGGCTGGATGAATCGGTCTGCCAACGGGGCGGGACATTGGTTCTGAAATCTCGATTTTCTCCCCATCAAACACCCGTATTAAGATTCTGCTTGGTTGAGTCCGGTGGATCTTCGACATACAATAACCACTAGATCCATAGGTGCTACGGAAACAGCATGGGACGTTGTTGACACACTCTCCTCCGAAAGGATTTTTGTCTAGTTCTATGAGCGAGCTACATCACGAATGCGGGGTTGCTGCTATTTATCATTTACCCGGGCACCAAGTAAGTCCGCTCTCTCCACTTGGTGATCCGGAGCAAGTTTCGCGGCTCATGCCGCGTATGCTGCTGGACATTCAGAATCGAGGACAACTTTCAGCAGGTTTCACGACCTACAGTCCACACCGCAAGCGGTTAATCGACACCTACAAAGACGTAGGTAGCGTGACTGAAGTCTTTCGCTTGTCGCACCAAGGCAAGTACGAGAGCCTGATGCGAGAATATACTGGGCGGGCGGCAATCGGTCATGTTCGTTACGCGACCTGTGGTCGTGAAGACCTCAGTTACGCTCAACCGTTCGAGAGTCATCATCTACAGAAACGTAAATGGTTCAGTTTCGGATTCAATGGACAACTCGCAAACTACCAGGACCTGCGTGATGATTTACTGGCTGACAACGAGCAGCACCTGTCGCGCGAAACCGATACGGAAATTATTCTGCACGCAATCGGCCGTGAAATGTCGGGAGACCGGCGTCCAAGTTTGTTAGAAATCATACGTAACGTCAGCCAACGCTTCGACGGAGCTTATTGTCTCGTACTACTTAACGCGCAAGGCAATATGCTGGTTGCCCGAGATCCGTTGGGTATCAGACCCCTATGTTACGCCCTTCAAGGTTCTCTGTTTGCAGCTGCCAGCGAAAGCGTTGCTTTATTAAATCTGGGATTCGATCCAGAGAACATCAAATCGCTTCAACCGGGATCTGCTATCACCATTATCGACGGCAAGTTTTCTATCGATCAATTTTCCGAGGGTCGTCAACGCGCTCGTTGTTTCTTCGAGTGGATCTACTTTGCGAACGTCGCCAGCACCCTTGACGATCGCAGTGTCTACCTGTCGCGAACACGTCTGGGTGAGGAGCTCGCGCGGCTGGAATTGGCAGATTACCAAGTACCGCTCGATGATGAAACGATTGTCGTCCCTGTACCGGATACGAGTAAAGCGGCTGCCGATGCAATGGCTTTTCGCCTGAAAATCCCCGTTCGCGAGGGGCTAATCCGCAATCGCTATACAGGACGCACCTTCATCGAGCGTAGCGAGAGTCGTAAGCGCGCGGCCGAAATCAAGTACACCCCGTTGCGCGAGGTTCTAGATGGCAAACGAGTCTTCCTGGTCGAAGATTCGATCGTGCGTTCGACAACCATGAAAGTCTTGTTGAACCGGATCCGAGATCAGGGTGGTGCACGGGAAATTCATGTGCGTGTTGCATGCCCCCCTATCATTGCTCCCTGCTTTTACGGCATTGACATGTCTACAGTCAAGGAACTGTTCGCACCAGGATTTCTCCGGGACGGCGAACTCACCTCGCAGGCGCAGGCAGATATGGCAACCTCGTTGGGAGCTGATTCATTGCGGTATCTGCCCGTGGACGCCATCGCAAGGGCCATTGGATTCCCGAGCGACGAACTCTGCCAAGCATGTATCACGGGAAATTACCCCACAACTTGCGGGCAAGATTTGTATCAAATCGCATTGAAGAACGTTGATTCCAAGGATTCAAGTCGAACCTACGAATCCAAGCTGCCTGCTTCGCTTGAAACCCCTTCGTAAATTTTTTTCAGGTGCGTTGCAACAGGGGCCGGCTCAACGCTTCACAAACTCGGCACGAAACACAGGTTCACGTTGAATTCGTGTGCGACGTTCGAAGTGGGTGCGATAGTCGAGATCGTGCTCGGCGGGACTTTCCTGCACTTCGTAGGGTCCCACCAGATTCGGCTCCTCGTCAATCAAATCCAACGTCGTTTGGAAGTACTCCTCGACATCAGTCCAAAAATGCAGCCTGCCTTCCGTTCTTAACACGCGTTGAACGTCACGCAAAAAACTAACGTTTAGAATCCGACGGCGTCGGTGGCGTTTTTTCCACCACGGATCCGGAAAATAAACGTGCACTGCCAGGGTGCTGGAGTCCTCGACCCACTCTCGCAAAAAACGCAACCCGTCACCGTGAATCATGACGGCATTTTCAGACTGACTCCGAGCGAGCTTCGCCGCAGCAAACCGCGCGTATTTCGCAGACACCTCGACACCCACAAAATCGTGCGTCGGCCGTAACTGGGAAGCCGATGCCATGAAAAGTCCTTTGCCACTACCAATCTCGATCTCCAGTGGCGCCTCGCGGCAAAACCACTCAGCAACTCGCCAGGAATCCGGCAATTCCTCCAATGATCTCAAATGGGAGTCGAGATCCAAAGCCGGATCGATTTTTCGAAGTGCGCGACGGCCCATGACAGGGAAAACCGAATAGAAGATTTTTAAGACAAGGTAACCGGTGAATAACCACCCAGCTGGTTTCAGGATATGCCGGACGCAAACTGGATCAATGCAAACCACCTTGACGGCTGATCACTGATTCCAGTGATGATGCATGTTCGACGGTCACTTCAGTTTGTCAAACCCGGCTACACCTTCCGCCAACACATTACAATTACTGATGCGCAGGCGTCTATCCAGCAGACGCGCCGTCGATCGCGAGAAATACGTGGAGTATTCTGCTTGACCACCGGCCCTTCCTCTCAGTTCCAGACTCCGGCAAAGGCAGTCACCTGATTGGGATCCTCGATCAAAACGACCTTGGTCGACCTGGGAGAATGTGGCCGAGGCATCATCTAAGCCACCAACAGCATGGCAACTGTGCCCAGTACAAATCCGCCGATGTGTCCCCGGCAAGTAACATTTCCGTCCCCGTTGATCCGCGTCAAATTCAGCACTGAAAAAACCTGCAGTCACATCCAAAGTCCGACGACCAGCCAAGCAGTCAGATCAAGAATGGAATGAACATCTTCCAGCAGCAAATTCAACTGCTTTGCCCCATCAATGCTGACACAGCTTCCACGGGTAGGGGAATCCCCTTGATGACTCCTTCCACGACCACTTCGTTACGAACGAAACCCTGAAAACGACATATCAGGATCCGGCGCGGACGCGCCTTGACCAACTGCGTAGCCATCACCAGCCGGTCTCCTGGAACGACGGGATCTCGGAAGCGAATATCTTCCATGCCACCGAAACCCACCATCTTCGCCTTGAGCAGGTCGTGCTTTTGTGCATAGTAGCTGGAGAGTTGCGCGGCAGCCTCGCACATGATGACACCGGGCATCAGCGGCATGTCGGGCATGTGACCTCGAATCCAAAACTCCTCGCGTGTGACGTCCTTGTAACCAACACACACTCCACGATCGGTGTCCTCGAAAACGATCGCCGTCAGTTGTTCCATCTCGTGACGTTGAGGATTGTACCTGCGAATCCCGTCCAGATCCGCGACAACGTTGGACAGATCAATTTCTGTCGGATCAATGATCAAATCTCTTTTGGGCACCGTGGATCCCTACGTCTTTAGGTGCGAACCTTGTTCCTCTTCAACTTGCGCCCGCGCGCATTTGCAGGACGCTTACCGTGATTCGCTTTCTTGACTTTTCGACCAGGCTTACTCATAAATACTAACTCCGTAATAACAATCAACCGTTGATTCGTTCCGCCAAAAACTCACAAGTAAGCCATGGCGTCAGGCTGTACCAGTTGCTTCAACAACCGCTTGCCGACTGAATGGCAGCGCGCCAAACGTCCGGCAAGCAACTACAGATAAAGCCCATAGGTTAACAGTTGGCCACCAGATTGTGAAGTGACTTTTGTGGCTCGACCGTACCGATTACCATCGATTCTAGTTGTTATGGGTCCTGAGTCACCGTAAAATCGCTGCTATCCTACTCAGAATACCGGCCCCGGATGGCGGCGTACAAACTCCCGCATCGGCCAAGCACCGCAGTTCCGACACGCTGTCGAACCTTCAATTCGGTCGCACGCCGGAACAGGCTGCTGTTGAAGCATACTGCGCACCGAACACGTCGGACTAAAATTCGATCCATCGCCAGAACACATCAACCAAGAAATGAGAAACGCTCCCCTCTTCCTGAGGACTCCCCATAACTTTTTGGTGGTCCGGATCCTGAACCATTCGATTTCTTCGCCAACATTTCAAAAACCCATCATCAAACGTAGAACACTGGTTAAGATTTGATTTCGAGGACAATCTCTTTGCACACTCAAACCACCATCTCGTATTTTATTTTATCGGCCCGGTTCAATCAGTGCGAACCCTCTGGACCTACCTGCAGACTTCTGCTGACACGGTCCTTTGCATTCAACGCCGGAAATAGTCTGGACCGATCGAGAAGGCTAAGGAGTTGCTTAGAAGGAGACCCGTGCTCCGAAAATGTTTCCATCCGGCCTGTGTATCGACTCCCAGCATTCCCGGGAAATGGCCGGAAATCAGCAGCGGCTTTCGCTCCCGCTGCTTAACACGCATCTTCCGAACTTCCTGGCACTGGTATTTCTCGTTCGGTCCAATGGTGGAACAGCGGTTTCACGGAATGCGGCAGCTTTTCGTAAACCGTCCAAGGAACGGGAGGAACCGATCCATCGGGTTTGTCATGCGCCGCCACCATGCGACGATGTAAAAACGAATCCTTTCGGAGAACTTCCAGGTTCAGCCACCAGGGTGCAAACCGTACCGCGAAAGCAACACGCGGTTCCTCCGATCGATTCGGCGCCGCCGCATGCCAACAACGACTGTCCATCACCAGCACACTACCGGCGCTCCCTGTCGCATGTTTTTCATCAGACTTCGTTTCAAACTTGTCTACGCCGGATTCTCCAGTCGGATTAAAAGGACGGCGGTGACTTTTTGGTAGCACCAGGGTCGCCCCGGTTTCGGGCGTGAAATCCGAAAGCATAAACAAGCATGTTAAGTGCATGACCGCATCGGGATAAGGTTGAACAATTCGGGCCCCACAGTGCTGGAGGAAAGGCCAGTCCGCATGCCATTGTCCCCGTTCCTGGCTGGGATGATTCACCAGAGCCGTCGTGAAAGACACACGGTAATGTTCATCCAACAGTGAAATGACCAACTCCGTCAAGCGAGGTTCCACCAGGTAGGAAGCAAAGGATTGGTTGTAGTTGATCAGGCCAGCGATACAGACCGTGGAGGAAGGGGCAAAGTAGCTAGTTTCCCCCTGTTCATCAGCCGTTTTCAATATACCTGCACGAACTCCTTGAATCTCGGATTCGGGAATCACATCCGGCACGACACAAAAACCCTGGTCGCGAACCAATTCTACTCTTTCCCGAGTCGTCATCACATTCACTCCAAAATTTCAACTGTTTGATAAAGAGGCCGTTCGACCGCCATTTCGATACTAACCGTCAACTATACGAACCATGACGACGCCACCGCGACAGGTCGGTTTGGACCGCCAAAGTTTCACCCATTGAGGTTTCCAGTTCAACGCCTGCAAATTTTAGTCTTATTGGTCAGGGTTTGCAAAGAACTAACCGGAACATGTCACCCGCACCGAGACAGGTTCCATCAAACACCACGTGCCATCCCGTGGTTCGCACCCATTTCGAAACGCACGCAGGGTGCACGTTGGGTGGAAAATCTGTTTCCTTGGCCACGATAGCAACTATTCCGGTAATCGCCAGCGGATCACATCGACCTGCTCCCCAACTCGCAGCAACACACGTTTTAACTTCCCTGACCCAAATCCCGGTTTCAATTTACTACAATCGTCACCGACTGTTGAATCAGTGCCCGTGGCAATGAAACATCCGGCGATCAAATTAGCCAGCGCAGCTTCTTGCCGGTTGCACACCCTAAAGGCCCGTTATCAAGGCCCTTTAACTGCTTGAACCGGGCGACGTTGACCCCTTGCTTGCTCTCCAGCATTCACTACCAGCCGTTCGTAGTCGCCTTCGGTTCGCCAGCTTGACTCTTCTTGAAAATCGAGATTTCGAGAACGCGCCATACACGCCAATAGCGTTGGAAGCATTACTAAGGAGGTAAACAAACAACAACTTACTCCAATGGTTAGTACACGACCCAGACTCTTGAGACCCAAATGGCCGGCAATCATCAAGCTTCCAAATCCAACCAGGGTCGTCAGTGAGGTTAACAAGACAGCTGCAGCCGTCGAGCTACTGAGGCGATATCGACGAGTTTGGTTTCTAAAATCGTGAACGACGTGCACACCATCATCGATACCAATTCCCAAGATCAGCGGTAAAACAATCATGTTGGCTGGATTCAACGGAATTGCCAGGTACCCCATGATTCCAAAGAGTCCCAAGATGCCGGCTGCCACCGGCATCAAAGCCAAAAGAACGCAGGTTAGATTTTGAAAATCAAGCCACAACACAATCAACACGGCGATCAAGGAGTAGCAGGCTGCCTGGATGTAACTTTTCTGCATCTGCCGGGACGCATAATAGGTCTGCAGTGGTTGACCTGTTACTTCCGCATCAATGCTTTTCACATCTGCTACGAAACGTTCCAGTGCTTGCATGTCCCAAATGTCGCCACTGCTGAAAATTTTCAACAGGTGTCGATTTGTCTTTCCCACGAAACGCGCGACCAATCCAGCAGGTAAGTCGCTCATTTGCGGTGGTTCCGGATTTGCCATGGCACGAAGAGTGTACAACCTGGTCAGCAGATCCCCCGCTACCCGTTGCTGATAATCGGCCAGTCGCTCGTAACATTCAGCCAGCGGCAGACGACGCAGGATTTGGCGAATCTCTAAAAGTTGGCGGCGGGTATCCAAACCATCGGCAAGTTGGTAGGACTTTGAAAACTCTTGCCCCAACTCTTCGGGAGGAGACTGGGTGATCAGAGAAGGCCGTTCCGGAAGTTGCGAAAGACTGCGCTGGATGCGAGCAATGATAGACCTTTTTTCCCGGTGGTCCGCAGGCAAGAACGACACGATTTCTTCCACTCGATCGACACTGGAAAGTTTCAGAAATTTATTTTTTCGCGCGAGAAGTTCCTGTTTCGTTTCGGCCATAGAGAGCGCAAACCAAACGCTCTGGTCGGTTTCTTCCAACAGTTTGCGTTCCAAGCGAACGCTTTCCAGATCAGCACGCTGAAGGTTGAGAAGGTTGTGATCGTAATCCAAACCCGGTAGTCCCGGAACCATAAGAATGCAAATTAGCAAACACGCTAAAAAGATGCCCAGTGGAAACTTCAATAACAATTCGATGAAACGGTTAGCCTGAAACGGTTCAGGTAGACTGATGCGGGAAGCATGTCGATCTGACAAAAAAATCATCGCCGGGAGCGCCACCAATGCAGCCAGAATACACAACAGGATGCCCCCTCCTGCAATCAACCCCAACTCGGCGATCCCAGTAAATTCGGTCAACGTCGCAGAAGCAAAGGCAATCGCGGTGGTAATTCCTCCCGTGACAATCCCCGGCCCCACCTGGAAAGACGTCTGAATGAGTGCATTTTTGCAGTTGTGATTCGACCATCGTAATTGCAAATAGCGAGCCACGTAGTGAATGCCAAAATCGATACCAAGTCCGATGAGTATCACGGCAAAGGAAATACTCAAAATATTCAAGTGTCCCACGACAACGGTTACGAATCCAAACGACCAAGCTAAAGCGAGCAATAAAGCCGCAACGGTTAGAAGGGGATGACGAAGGCCGCCAAAACCGGCAATGAACAAACACGCCACACCAAATAAGCTCACCACTCCCGCATAGAACATATCTTTTTGACTCGTCGACATCTCGTCGTATTCCATCACCGGCAACCCCGTCAGTCCAATCCTGGCTTCCGGATACCGTGCCTGCACTTGCCGAATCAAGCGACGCAATTCAGCAATTGCCCTGCCACCGTGAGCAAAACGGTCGGTTTCAGAGGAAATGCGCAGGAGCACAAACCCCAGTCGACCCTGGTTCGCGAGTAAATACTGCGTGTTGAGCTGACTGACGAGGGCAAAGGAATCGCTCGTGGCCTGCCAAGGTGAGAGATAAGTCGCGTGCTCCGACAGAACGGCGGTCAGGCTGGCAACCAATCCGGCCATCTGGCTTTGCACGGCGGCATGCTGCTGAACGTCGCGGGAACGTGCTGTCGCGACAAGACGCTGATTGAGATCCCTCACCATTCTACCGGTGTTGAGCATACCCCAGTTGCCCGACAGAATTGGCGAAACACGTTGTTGAAATTGCTCAAGCCGTTGCAGTTCATCTAGCGAAAGATAATGAAGACCTTTGGCACGAATCTTGGACAGGTCGACCTTGTGCAACACGGCCTGAAACAACTGATCTTCATGAGAAAGGCCACGAGAAAGTTCTTCCAGGACCGGAATAATCGCCTCGGACACGGCTCCTTCGACAACAATCACCGCGTCGTCTTGTTCACCAAACTCGTTGATGTAGTCAATCCAAAGCTTGTTATAACCGCTCTCAGGATTGAGCAAATCGAGTCGACTGGTTCTAAACCCCAGATAGTTTGCTGTCCAACCCAAACACAACACAGCAACTGCAATCGCCAAAACCAGCGTGAACACCGAAAATCGAATTGCCAACCGGGCCAGCCAAGAAAGTGGCTTGGCAAGAACGGGCTGGCCATCTTGCGGCTTCCCTTCCGCCGTCATAGAAGATCCTTGAAATTGGCCCCCAAGCTTTTCTGGCGGCAAGCATCCTTGGACGTTGTTCGACCGCCACATTCTAACGGTGGATAACCCGGTCCTCAATAAGAGTCCTTGGAAACACTGTTTCGTAAGGAGCTGCTAGCTAGGATCACACCGGAAGCATCGGGCGGAAATGAACTCACGGGTAAGGATGAAAAAACAAGGCTTGCCAATCCAAACCCACCACTGCATCTGCCCTGAAACTACTCCTGTTTGACGCCGCTCCAACGCACTAAAATTCCACACAGGCCAGCCGCCAACAGGCAAATACAAGCCAAGCCCGCGTAGAAGAGCAGGTCCGACTGAACCGTTCCTGCCACGGCGGTTCCCAACCCTCCTACACCCAGGCCTGCTGCAAAGCTGAATCCGTAAGACAGGCTACGTCTTCGGCGCGGAGTGTATTTGGCGACCAGGCTGTTATAAATCGGCTGATTCATGAAATGGATAAAGGCAAAGCAACTGGCTGCCAAAAGTCTCCAAGGTCCAGTAGCCAGTCCCATTCCCAGGAGACAGGGAACTTGCAATAAAACAATGCAAGCTAACTGTTTTTCAAGAATACGGGCACGGGCAATTGAACCTGACAAATACTGACCAAAGCAACCCACAAGTAAAATCGCACCCGCAAAGAACTTGAATCGTCCGGCCTCGAACAGGGAGGTCCCTGTCCATTCCATGTTTGTCAAATAGCGCGGTAAAAAATGCAAAAAGGCAGAATACAAGATCCCACATAACATCGCCACGAAGGTGAGTACGAAGTAGCAGGCCCAATCAACTTGACGTGCTTCTTCAAAATTGGCTGACGGATTCTCCACAACTTTTTCATAATCTCGTCCCCGCTTTGCGGCAAAGAGAATTCCGAATAGTAACCCCGGCACGGCCAGTATCACGTAATATTCACGCCAAGCCATTCCCCAAGATAATACGGCTCCGGCCAGGAGCGGAGCTCCACCAATCCCAACGGATCCAAAAATACCGTGAATCCCCAACGCATAAGATCGGTTTTCGGAAGTCGTGGAATGGGAAATCAGCGCCAGCCCGGCAGGATGATAGATCGAAGCAAAGGCCCCCATACTGAACATGGAGACGAAAAGAAGCGGAACGGTTTGCACCGTTGCCACCATCGCGCAGGTGACAGAACAACCCACCAGGTAGATGGCCAGCATGCGATGGGATCCAAATCGGTCGACCAGCCAACCCGCCACCAACGCTCCAAAACCCCAGGGAAGTCGCCAGCACGATCCCAGTAAACCCGACATTTTCTTCTGGTCATTCTGATTCGAAGAATTGACCGTGCCTTCCTGCCGGTTGTCGGACACTTTCGAGGCTGTAAATTCAGCCGTTAACTCTTGTTCGACACTCGGCAACGAGAGCTCGTAAATATGAACCAGAGCGTGTGCGCACGAGATAAACAACACTAATCTCAGAGTTGCCGGATTCAACATGCGTTGGACAACTCGATGAACCGTTCCAAAATTTCGCCCGCATGCCCGTCATCGAGAACGCTGGTGGCGGACTTCAGACATTCCTCGAGCGAATCGCGATGATGAGCGGTCCAGAGTGCAGCAGCCGCATTGACCACCACGATATCCCGAGCTGGCCCCCGGTCGCCTCCAAAAATACCACGCAAGATTTTTGCACTTTGACCGGGGCCTTCTACCACCAGGTCCTGAAGCTCGCAGGGCTGCATGCCGAAGTCTTGGGGATGCCACGTGAATTCATGCAGACCGCCGGACCCCACTTCCGTTGCCTCGGTAACCCCCATCAGCGACACTTCGTCCATGATCTTCTCGCCATGCACTACCACAGCGCGTTGTGTGCCCAGCCTCGCTAACGCCTGTGCCAGTAAGGTGCGGAGTTCGGGTCGCCCGACTCCCAGTAACTGATAGCTCGCCCCTGCCGGATTACAGAGCGGCCCTATCAGATTAAAAATCGTCCGCACACCCAATTGTTTGCGGACCCCTGCGACGTGCTTCATGGCCGGATGCATAAGAGGTGCAAAGCAAAAACAAATACCCAACTCTTCCAAGCATTTCTCCATCTGTTCGGGAATCGCCATCAGATTGACGCCCAACTCGCTCAAAACATCGCTCGACCCCGACTGGCTCGTCACAGCGCGATTGCCATGCTTGGCGACGGGAACGCCTGCGGCTGCCACGACAAAAGCGGCAGCCGTGCTGATGTTAAACGTTCGAGCCCCGCCACCACCCGTCCCACAAGTGTCCAACAACCCTTCACGTTGCGAGCGAATGGGCTGCATGTGTCGACGCATCGCCTGAGCCGCACCTGCTACTTCATCAACCGTTTCACCTTTCGCATTCAAGCCTAATAAAAAACTGGAGATTTCTGAATCCGAACAGGAACCGGACATGATTGCATCCATGGAACGCGTCATCTCGTCCATTGACAAATCGCAACCACCGGACAGGGTCTCAAGCACACTTTCAATCACTGGAAGTATCTCCCACCAGACAGCTAGACAAATAGAGAAGTCGGAAATCGAACGATATCTGTCCTCAGTCCACCAATTACGGCGTAGAACCGATTGTACCTTGCGATTTAGGTCGCGAAAAGTGAAGACCTTCTTGCCGTATTACCTGCTGCAGAGTGCTTTCCACCTTGACTTGTTAACGACTGTGGCACGACTTAGAATTTGGGTGTTTTCGCGTTTTAGAGTGTACCGGCACCACCGCGTGAGCTACAACAGACACTTTTTCCTACAGCAACGTTCGAGTACGCGTTCACATCGCACACCTCAAGTAGCACAAAGAAATGACCCGGAAGGTAATTATCGACTGTGATCCCGGGATTGACGATGCGGTCGCTCTTTGCCTTGCACTTTACGAGCCCCGGTTCGAAGTGTTGGCAATCACAGCAACGGGAGGAAACGTTTCACCGCAACAGGCAAGTCGCAATGCGCATGTCATCCTCGAGCAAATTGATCCGCCACGCTATCCGCGTCTGGGTGCGGCCAGCCTTCATCAGCTACCCCGAACGGACGCAAAACAATTTCACGGCCATGATGGCTTGGGGAATGCCGGTTTCCGCGCTTCCGACTTGCACCACCTGCATCCGTCGGAAAAGCTGATTTGCGACACGGTGCGCGCCGCCCCTGACGAAGTCACCATCATCACGCTGGGACCACTAACGAATGTAGCCGCAGCCTTTCAGCGCGATCCGGAACTGGCATCCCTGGTCGACCGCATTATCATTTCGGGTGGAACGGTGACAGCTTCCGGTAATGTCAACCCGGCCGCGGAATTCAACATGTTCAACGACCCCGAGAGTGCCCGCGCTGTGTTTCGGTCGCGAACCACCAAAACACTCATTCCCTTGGATGTTACGCAACAGCTTGCTGTGACTCTCGATTTGCTCGATCATCTTCCAAAGCAAGGAAAGCCTGTGGGGGCATTCCTCGGGAAAATCATCCCGTTCTTCTTCCGCGCATATCGTCAGAAGGGACAAGAGAGCATCCATCTACACGACGTCGTGACGTTGATCGCTGCCTTGCATCCGGAACTATTTCAAACAACAGAAATGGCAGGTGACGTTGAAACGAGTGGCAACTTGACAACGGGAGCCACGGTCTTCGACCGCCGCCTCACTCCCGTTTGGCGGCCCAATATGGAGGTGGCCACAGCAATCGATGTGAACGCCGTAACTGACTGCCTCATCCGGGGACTCTCCGAAATCGGTTAAGCTGGGTGAAATCTTTTCTCCCGCGTCAGCTATTTCTAACACCTTCTGCAAATCGGCCTCGTGAATCCTCCGTACAGGCTGACAACCAGCCTTGTCACAACGTCTGCATCTCAGAAGTTCCGTCGGTCAGTTCGATCAATTTCTGCGAACCGTGACCTGAACCTGCAGGGTCACGGACTTTCCATTTCGCAAAACTTTGATTTCCACCTCCTCGCCGACGTGCGTCAGACCGACCGTGTTGATGAGGTGTCCGTCGTCTTCGATGGCAATGCCGTTGAAGCCCACAATAATGTCATCCTTTTCCAGCTTGGCAGCGGCAGCGGGAGAATCATCGGTAATGCGCGTCACCCGAGCCCCATAAGGACGTGACAGTCCAAATTGTGCGGCTTCGACCGGAGTAAAACTCCGATCCAGATGAACTCCTAAAAAGGCCCGCACGACTTTTCCATTGTTCTCAATCAACTGCTTCGAAACACTCAGGATCATCTTCATTGGAATAGCAAATCCAATACCGTCATTACCACCCGAATTACTTGCAATCGCCGTGTTAATGCCTACGACCTCGCCTCGTAAATTGACAAGGGGCCCACCGCTGTTGCCGGGGTTAATGGCTGCATCTGTCTGAATGAAATCCTGAAACTGCACGTTTTCTTCACCCAACTCTAAATCACGCCGGCCCTTCGCACTCACGATGCCAAAGGTCACCGAGCGACTCAATCCAAAAGGACTTCCCACTGCTAAGACGAAGTCGCCAATGTCCAACTCGTCGCTGTTCCCGATACGCGATGTCACTAACTCCGAGGCGGCAATTTGAATGACCGCAATGTCTGTAGCCGGATCATCCCAGATCGTCGTGGGATGAAACCTACGACCGTCGGCCAATTCAATCGTAATGTTGTGATACTCGGCATCTTTCACCACATGTCGATTGGTGGCAACGTAAGGCTGACCCTGGTGGGCAAAGATCAGTCCAGATCCTGCCTCTTCCACGTGACTGCCGCGACCGTAACGATCAGGACTGCGGGTTGTTTTTTCAGCGTCGATGTGCACGACCGAGGGCTGGACCAATTTGACGACTTGCCGTAGCAAGTTCCCTTGGAGTTCCAAGTCGGCAACTTGCTCAGCTAGCTGTTCAAAAGCTTTCTCACGGTCTGCCGAACTCATCACCGGCGTTACCAATTGGGCAACCAGAGGAGTCGGTAGAAACAGAAAAAAACAGACGGAGAGGATGGCTGAAAGATTCTTCAAGTTTCGAGTACAGAATGGCCGGAACATGAGCCGCTCCTTAGTCTCGTCGCAAATTTAATCCGAGGTCATTCCATAGGATCGGTATCACCACGCAGGTATCTAAAGTACCACCATGGTGAAGGAACACAAAAAAACCGTAGAGAGATCCTGTTTTTGATGTTTTGCCAGCGGCGCGACCTTCGGAAACAGAGAAGCAGTCGACTGCCCAACACCTGTTTTCCAACATGCCAAGAACTTCCGAAATCTTCGCAGACCGCGGAAGTTCTTGTTAACTGCTGGAAATCGGCGCTTCCATTCGCGTTCTAAGAAACGTCGAGCTCGATGTCGCCAATGAGCAGGTCGGGATCGCCGGATCCCACATCCACAACGCGTCCCCAGTCTTCACCACCACCAGGAATTTCTCCTGTTCTTTCCATCTCTCGCTGGCATTCAATGCAGCAAGTGGCATAAGGCAGAGCTTGTAGCCTTGCCAATAGAATATTGGTGTTGCAGCCTTCACAAGTTCCGAAACTACCACTGCGCATGCGTTCCAGAGCAACCTCAATTTGCGAAAGTTCGCGGCTCTCAACTTCCGCTAACTGTGAACTAAGTTCATTCTGGGCAGCATCCAGCGCAGCGTCTACTTCGTCGCCACCCGTCTGCTCGTTCAGTTCCTTCAACATGCTCAAGTCACCTGCCAGCGCCTTGCGCAGCGCATCACGCCGCTTGAGCAATATTTCCTTCATGTTTTCAATTGCGTCTTTACGTGCCATGGTTGCCTACTCTGGTTGTCCGATTGAGGCCACCGCCGAAGGATCTATTCCCCCCTTCAACTTCACCTTGCTCGAACTTCTAACCTAAAAGTGCCTCGTTCTTAGTTCCAACTCTTACAACTATCGTCGCTGGAAAACACCTGAGCGACGGCAGTAAACAAACTATAGTACGTACAAAACGATGCCGTGTCACGAAAATACTGTCCACAAAAAGTGTACACTTCTTTGACACCCCATAGCTGTTAACACGTGTCGGCAACGACCTTTAGGAGCACCCGGCACATCATCATTCAAGAGGCTCAAGCGGATACCCGCAGCGCTTTAAACTCGTGTCGGACACTTTCTTCGGGGCGGAATTCCTCCCCCGACAAGGTCTTTCCTCAAAACCCGTAATTCAGATCGCTTCTCGGTAATCGACATAACCGGCACATAATTACAGTTGAAATTTCCGAAGCGGCAGATTTGCCGTAAAAGACCCTGCTCCTAGCTAGATGATTCGTTGCCTGACCCCCTATTTTTACAAACAAGACCCTGCAGCCCACATCTCCTTGAATACTAGCAACTTATCCTAAATCGTTTTTTTGGCTGAAATGTCTAGTGTTACAGAAGGGCCCGGGCAGCCAATCCAGCGAACGGACTGTCTGTTCTCCCGAAAATCATGACACCGTCCAGCAATCTAACAAGATAGTCGCCCGGACTTGCATACTTCCGACCGGAGAAACTCGGCATGTTCCGTCGAAAAACAAGACAACCAGAAACACATCCGAAGTCGGAACGCCACTGGCCTGAAACACTTCGACGCCGACCACTGGAAGCCCGTAGCACAGCTTCCTTTCAAAAGGCAAGTAGTAACATTGTCGGCAGTTGAAATTCGCGCGACCTGGTCCACAGACCGTCTTGTCCAAGCTGGGCAACGGCAACCTGATGTTAGCTTGATCTTTAGCCTGTGACCGTCGACGTCCTCGACTTCCTCGACTTCCCGTCGGAGGATCCAGGTGAGGAACAAACGCTACGCAACTTTCAACCTGAAGTTTGGAATCTGAAAACTCAAGTGGGTCGTAGCGTTAATCTCCCCTCGACGCCTTCACATCGTTAAAGTCCCGCAGGTGGTAACCGATGGACAAATAGTCGAGAACTCGGCAAAGGCCTCGCAAAGCAACCCCCATACCGTCCGGTCCGCTAAATCCTCCGAATTGCCCACCACCCTTCACGTGTGGTTCCAGATCCAAAAACACACCGGCAATCCCGCGGCGTTTGAGCTTCCTGTCGAGCTTTCGTATCGACTGTCGAAAATCGCGTAGCACAAGTTCGTGAATTCCCTGGCCCTGGTCAGCCGGCACAAATTGTGTCAATGCTCCTTCGTCTACATAACCCTTCTGACTACTGGCTGCCAACTCGACATAGTCTTTGATGTGCAACCAGCCGATTCCTGTCTTCATCGCCAAGTACTGTTCGTAAGATTCGGATGTCGTATATCCCTGAGCAAGAAGGTTCGCAGCATCATAAATCAATAGCAAAGCAGGATGATTTACTTGCCGTTGTATCTCTCGCAACAAACGACCGTTTTGCCCAACCAGGTTCGCCTCGACTTCCAATCCAAACGTCAGGTCGCTGCGATGACAAGCCTCTGCGATTTCCCCCAAGTGGTCCACCGTCTGCGAAACATAGTCCCAAGGGTCTTCACCGCGAGGATGATAGAACGAAAAACCGCGAATCAATTTTGTCTCAAACGCATGTGCCAGATCACATGCACGACGTACGTCTTTCAACAAGTAGCGGCGAAAAGGAATGTATTTGTTCTGGGTCTTATCGTCGACATCAAGCAGTTTGACTTTGCCGATAGGCGAACCAAGCGACGAAACATTTAATCCGTACTCGGCCTCCAAATGACGGATTTTTGCAATCTCCGTCTTGGTCAATTGCATGACATTTTTGATCCCCTTACCAACGTCAATGAAACGAATGCTGTAATATTGCAATCCAATCGCAGCGAATGCTGCGAATTGTTCGATCGCTGTCTTGTGATTCGCAGCCTCGTCCGCAAACCCACTCAAAATTACTTGTGGATTAGTTTCTGCCATGGGTCTCCTCATACACGGTTGTTACGGTCGTCGTGATCCCACCACGTGGAGTGAATTTAGCTACCAACGTCATCCTCTTCGGCTGAACGACCGAAACCAGGTCGTCCAGAATTCGATTCGTGACGTGTTCATAAAAGATCCCTTCGTTACGAAATTGCTGGAGGTATAGCTTCAGACTTTTCAACTCCACACACTTCATTCCAGGTGTATAGATGAACGTCAGCGCACCGAAATCGGGCTGTCCTGTTTTCGGACATACCGAAGTAAACTCAGGACAATGAATCTCGATCAAGTAATCCCGCCCGGGGAACTGATTCTCAAACGTTTCGAGCATCTCCTGAAATCGATCCTCCATGGTTAGCTCCTTTCGGAAGACAATTCATTGTGTCAAGATACGGGCAGATCGCCTAGGGGCGACTACTAGGCATCCAGGTAGCCTCCCGGCACTGCTCCACAAGAAATCAATTTTGCGGGCGGGAGAGAACTTGGTCCTTTTCCCAGCCAGGCACTTCATGAGAATCGCTGAAATCTACCAATCGCTGCAGGGTGAAGGACGGCTTACGGGGACAGAGAGTGTTTTTGTCCGAACCACCAGTTGTAATCTGCGCTGCTGGTTCTGCGATACGCCTTACACCTCGTGGAAGCCCACAGGAAAAGATCTTTCTGTGAATGAAGTTCTGGAACAGACATTTTCATTCGACTGCCAGCAGGTCGTCGTCACGGGTGGCGAACCGATGCTTTCTGCCGAATTGATTCCGCTCTGTGAGGCCCTCGGTCAGGCGGGAAAATTTGTCACCATCGAAACCGCCGGAACTCTCTTTTTGCCCTTAAAATGCAACCTGATGTCGATCAGTCCCAAATTTTCCAGTTCGGCACCTTCCCCAACCGAGGAACCCACCTGGCACTACCGACATGAACAAACACGTCACGCGCCAGACGTCATCCGAAGCCTGATTAGGAGTCATGACTATCAGGTTAAGTTTGTTATCAATTCCATGGAAGACTGTGTCACCGTCGAAAATTACCTGACGGAGTTTCCCGAAATCAAGCGGGACAAGGTGATGATGATGCCCCAGGGAACGGAACCGGTGGGATTAAAGAAAATTCGTGAGTGGCTGGAACCCTATTGTTCTTCCAACTCCCTGACTTTCTGTCCTCGCAAACAGATCGAGTGGTTCGGACTGGCGAGGGAAACCTGAGTGCCGGGTAACGCAGGAAGGCACTCGTGTGTAGAGCTTGCCGGCCCGACATCCATGAATTCATGAAAACCATGGGTCTCCGCTCATCCGGTTACAATTGCCGGCGACCAACGCGACCCTGTGGAAGACACACTTGACGTGGCTGTTATTCCCCCGCCAAAACACACCGCAGGCCCACAGCATCATCTCGTGTGGACTTGTCGGCTGCGCGCCGGAAAGAACTTGTAAGTTGCTCTGGCTTGTCCTTCCAACTACCACCCCGCTGCACCTTTCGCGGCGCATCACCGCCCTGATTCCAAGCGGTAGCATCGACAGGTGCGCCTTGGTAATCATCGTGCCAAACATCGGCACACCATTCCCAAAGGTAACCGTGGATATCGTATAGGCCCCAGGGGTTCGGCTTCTTCACACCCACAGGAGGATCATTCCCCGCGGCATTTCCGGTGTGCCAACCGTACTCGTCGAGTTTTCGGGAATCATCGCCAAACGAATAAATGGAAGTGGTGCCCGCCCGCGCTGCATATTCCCACTCCGCCTCAGTTGGCAAACGCACCACCTGATCCGCCTGGATCAATTCGACAGATTGCATCAGCGCCGTGACTTTCCGGCAGAACCGCTGAGCCTCATCGTACGAAAAGTTTTCACACGAGTTGCGAGGCCCTTTCCATCTCGACGGATTGGAACCCATGACCGCAGTCCACAAGTCTTGAGTTACCTCGTATTTCGCGATGGCAAAAGGCCGATCCAACCTGACGCGATGGCTTGGTCGCTCGCTCGCTTGGCCCCCTTCCGCCCGGCCCATGGTTACGTCCACTGGATATCGACCCTGACCGGGTGTGATCGCAACAAACTCCTCGCGAAATGTTTTTAACAATTCGAACCGCGTGGCAGGTGGCTCTGCAGACAAAACAGCAACGACAATCAAGGCTATATGCATTACTGGACCCCGTTCATCATAAGATTTGACAGAGCGCAAAGAGCAGTTCAAACATCACTCTCAACCGATCGAACCGCTCCATGGACGGCGTCTCATCTGTAGTATGCAATCCAAAATATCAACAATCGCTAAAACCAGGCGACGGTGGACGACCAGCCCGAAACAACGACTCGCTAACACGGGACTGCTCGCCAAAGTGGCTATGTTCTTTTCAACTTCTTAAAATTTGTCCGATCTTGTCCACGGCCGCGGAGAGAGACTTCGCCGCCATTTGGAAATTCGTATGCCCAGCAATCTCCGGCTGAATCTCCACAAATAAATCTTTGGCACGGCGCAACTTCGAAAACTTTTTGCGAGCCTGCTTCAGATATCCCTCGGCATCGTTCGACTGCGCCGGACCTCCCAGGGAAAGCATAAAATCATAAAGAGCCCGATGGACTTCCACTAACTCGTCATCCTCGGCAACTTCTTCGCTATGTTTGATGAAGGTGCGGACCATCCACACATGGGCCAGTTGGGTTTCAATGCCCTGCATCGCTTCTTCGGGAGTCGCTTCTTCCGGAGTCATTCTGTGGCTCGACGGCTGGAATAGGATGCGGCGCACTCGGATTTGATCCAAAACCTCCAATCCGTCCTGAAACCGATTTTGATGTGTCGCCGTTTTCCGCCCCACAGGAATCCAACCTGTTGAACCGAGCCACCCTGAACACGACTTAATCCGAATTTGAAGGCGATTTTTCTGCCATTTCAAGAGGCTGACTAGCAACTGGCTTCTGGTCTTGATGGGCGGTTAACTGTTTTGGTTTGAAGAGTTGCACCACGGTGGCTCCCACGACCAGCATGATCAGTCCTGCGTAGAAGATAGGGCTGGTCTTTTCGGTGTTACTGGAGATCAGATAAATACACACCGTCAGCACAGGAGCACCTCCAAAAACAAGCGGCATGACAACAATCGGGCTTCCTCCGGAAGAAAGAGCAATGATAATGCCCAGCGCGCCCAACGCCCCGGCGGCGCCCGCTAATAAGCTCCAACTGGTGCCGCCGAAACTCCAGCCCCCACTCAACTCACCACGACTGGCAAGATAAATCGTCGGGACAATGATCGCCACAACAAAGTAGGCCACTCCTACACAAATCAGTGGTTTGAGACGGTTGTTTTCCAGCCCGTGCTGCCCTTTGTGGAGTATTGGTCCGTACGAACCCCAACAAAGAACCGTGAGTGCGATACCGGCGAAAATAATCAATGTTTTTGCCAATGTAAAACTCCACAATTTTTGTGCTCGGAAACTTGTGATCAAACAACGTCTTGTTTCTGTCTTCTATCCTAACCGGACCGCAATGCCGGCACCATACCCGTGCGCAAAGTGGCCCGTACTGCAATACCGCCGCTCACAATTCCTACGACCAGAACGGTCAACAGTAATTTGGATAACGAAGCTGCCGGGACGCTAGCGCCACCTGACAACCAATGTGGAAACACAGCCACCATCGCCGAGAAAATTCCCATTCCCAGCCCGGTCAACAACAACCATGCATTCTCCAAAAGTACCATCCGCGCCAACCTTGCTGGACGGAAACCCATGGCGCGCATCAATGCCAGTTCACCCCGCCGCTCCGTCACACTGCGAACTTGAACGGTAGCCAATCCGAAGGTACCCAGCAGCAATCCTAAAGCACCCAGGGACTGAAATGTCTCCAAGTAGGTATTCTGCACTGCTAGTAAACCATTCAAAACATCTTGCGTTGATTGAACGTCCAAACCCTGGTCACCAAGGCGATTTTCGAGCATGGCGCTCAGTTGCCGGGCTTCGCCGACGCGCCTCTCTTGTCCGGAATGATTCTGCGACGCATGAGTGAGTTCCGACAGTCCCTGGTCGATACCATTTTCATGAACGGAACCCACTGTCAACTTGTCGGGTCGAGTTTGGATTAGAAACAGTTGATAACCTCCTACATGAGGAAACAAATCAACGAAATACTCTTCTGAAATGAGCATGCTGCCTTGAAAAATACTGTTGGCTAACAAGGCCACAATCCTGTACCGCACCGACTGCCCGCCGTCGTACTTGATTTCAAAGCTCGTACCCGCGCCCTGGATCGAAAACAAATGCATACTGTACATGGCCGTATTTTTGTCGAGGATCACTGGCACCGCTCCATCATCAAAACGCTTTTCCAATAGTAACCATGGGTTATGGCGTTCAGCGTCCGTTGGAGAGAATGTCTCAGCCCAGCGGAAATCGTGCAGCCCAACGGAGTCCTCAAACAGTCTCACCGGTGCTCCCAGAACCCGTGGCTGGTTCGGTCGGAATAAGTTCAGACAACTTGCGTCATCGCCCCCTTGAACTCGAAACGCTGCCACTTGATTTCCAGCTTCCCGCCCCCCAAGGAACGTACTGTCTTGACCAATGATCCCCAATGCATCTCTCCCCTGCTTCGTGTTCAAATCGTGGTAGATCGGTTGATCACTTTCGGCAATCAAATCAAACCCGCCTGCTCCCTGCAATGAAAATTCGACACGAAAACAACTGATGGCCACGATGAGAAAAGTAGCCGCAGCAATCAAGCCGATGGTCAGAACACTTCGGCTTGGGTTGCGGGAAATATTACGTCGCGCCAGTCCCACCAAGGACAGGTGAACCGGTTGTTTTCCGCAACCTTCGATACCACGCCGCAACCACCAGGAAGTCGACAACAGGCTTGCTACCAGGACGCTGCCACCGCAGCCAAAAAAAGCTCCCGCTTGTGCTTCACCACCCAACTGAGTCCCCAGAACGGCCAATCCCAGAGCCAACACGAGAAGTCCCATGGCCCAATACGTACGCCAGTTAACCGCACGCACCGACCCCGTCACAAATTCCTCCCAAACACCTGCCAGAAGATTTCTCACGACGGGTTGCTGTAAACGCCTGAAGGTCAAAAGCATGGCGAAAAACGTGGCAATCATTCCACTAAATAATCCCAAACAGAGACTCGTAAGTGAGACGTTATGTAACTCAACAAATGGAGTCGCAATCGCATCGACCCACCACGTACTCAGGCCCAGTAGCATCAGCGCAGCGTAACCGATCCCTGCCACAACACCCACCACGCTGCCGATTGCCGCCACCAACAACCCTTCCAGGGCATAAGCTTTGATGATCTGGGGACGTGTCCAACCCACCGCCGCCAGGACTCCGACTTCCCCGGCGCGTTGCTGTATCCCCAGTCGAAACAGCAGGGCCACCAGCATCAGGGCTGCGGCAATCAGAAAGAAACTAAAGCCGAGAAAAAGTCCACTGAACGATGTCGTTCCCCGCGATGCCTCAATCCCCTGCCTCCGCAATGGCAACAACCGGAAACCAGGCTGCAGTTGATCTCGCAGAAACTGATTCAGGATTTTCCCCTCAATCTTTTCTGCAGACAAACCGGAACGATGCGGAACGCGGTAGGAAGTCGTGCGGCCAAAGCGAACGGTACCCCAAAGATCTTGTCCTGTACTCAACGAAACAAAGGCCTTGGGTGTGGCCCGGTAGTAGTCCCAGTACAGTTCATCCGCGTCACGAATCCGTTGCCGCTCGAATGGGAACGGTGGATCCCAATCCTCGACAGACTTTTTATCGGTGAAACCCTTGACTTCAGGAGTTAACCACGGGTCATTCGCGAGAGTTGGACGCTGATCGTAGGAAGGAGGTTGCTCGCCGTCGTAGGGTTCGGCAGGCTGGGTGAGTTCTACGATCGTTCTCACTCGAAACGTAGCCCAATGCTCGACGTTCGCGCCATGAGTGCTCTCGGGTGTAAAGTAGGTGACATTTACCAATTCGCCAGGTCCGACCTGCAGGACATCGGCCGCCCAGCGGTTCAGCACAATCTCATCTTCCAACAGATTTTCAATTGCCTCTCCACTGGTTGTGGAAACAGGGCCCAAAGGAGATACCGAATCAATGGCGGTGATCGTGGAATAGGGGATGTCCTGTCGGCTGAGTTCTGCGGCAAGAGCACTTAAAACCAGACTGGAAAGTGACTGACCCGGTGGCTGCAACAGCGCAACCTTTTCCAGAACTCGATACGGAAACGGCCCCCGACCAATCGAATTTGCCAGGTAGGTCAGCGCCGCCTGCGAGTGTTCTGCCGCTAAAACATTCTCGATGGCAGCATCAACCGCGGGGAGAAACATCATGCGATTTGTAAACACGTTGTAATAATCAAAAATTACATCGATTGACGCCTGCGGAGATTCCTGAAACGTCAGTCTCTCTCGCTCAATCGACATGCCATAATCCTCCAACACTGGCTGCAGCGCCTCACGCAGGACTTTGGTGGCCGTCGCATCGGCAGGCTGTCGAGAGGTGATCAGAATCGCATTCGCCCGATCGGGCTGCTCTAACGCGTTTTGCAAAATCGACCGAGCAACGAAAGCGATACGTGGCACGTGCTGCGTCGGTCGTAAACCAAACCGCCCCAAACCTTCAGCAGGAATAATTTCGACCACCTTCAGTCGTGCCAAACTGCGGACGGTTTCTGTTTTACGTCCGAACGGACTATCGCCAGGAATTAAATTCTGTCTGGGGAGCCGCAGGACGATCGGATCTCCCAACTTGGCACCCAACTCTCGGGCCAGGGACTCATTCAAAACCACCTCGTTTAACCCAGGAAAAGCTTGGGGTCCGCCTTGCCCCAGTTGGAAATAGTTGACGTCCAAGCCCCAAATCAACACCTTGTTTGCACGCAATCTCCCACGCTCTCCTGGATCCGTCCTCTCTGCTGTGGCTCTCAGAAAAATAGCGGGCTGCGCCGACTCGAAGTGTGCAGTGAATGTCGCGTCTTCAGCCAACTCGCGGGCCAGTTGGTCGCGGAAGAAGTGCTCCGCCACAAAAGCGTGATCAATATGTCCGAGCCTGTCTAACAACAGGTGGCGAAGGCTCTCCCGCATCGAGTCACCAACGATCAGGGCGCCTGTCAAGATAGCCGTGGCTACGACCACCGCCATTGCCACGGCGCAATGAATACGGCGATGGTACCTGAGGCTGCGGAATATTAATTTGGAAGGAGAAATCATTCAGACGTCAACACGCCCCCATCCAATTCAAAACGGCGGTCGGCCTGTGCGGCCAGATCATGACTGTGGGTAACGACAACCAGCATGTGGCCGTCCTGGGCCTGCAATTCAAGCAATAATTGTCCAATCTTCTCACTGCTCGAGCGGTCCAGGTTCCCGGTAGGCTCATCTGCCAACAGCAACTGGGGCCGTTGAATCAGAGCCCGCGCAATGGCAACGCGTTGCCGTTCACCCCCCGATAGTTCTGCTGGAAAGTGTTCGGAGCGAGCAGCCAGACCCACGCGTTCCAATAAGTCCTGACCCCGCTCGACGGCCCGTGGTGTTGCGCATCCGGCTGCCAAAGTCGGTATAAGAACGTTCTCCAGCGCAGAAAGTTGCGGTAGAAGATGATGGTCTTGGAAGATAAAGCCGACTTTCTGATTGCGGAAAGTGGCCAGTTCATCCGCGTCAAGTGCGAAGGGATCCTGACTGTCGAGAGTCAACTTTCCTGAAGTAGGAACGTCCAGGGTTCCCAAAATATGTAACAGGGTGCTCTTGCCCGAGCCACTCGGACCCAAAACCGCCAGACTCTCACCAGCTGACAGCTGCAACGACACATCACTCAACACTTTGAGCGGTTCCGCTCGCGTCGCGTAGTGCTTTACCAAATTGAGAGCAATCAGTTTCGACAAATTTCAGGGCTCGCGATTTCGAGTTCTTGATTCGAATTTAAACTTCCCGGTTTTCCCCTCCGTCGTCTTCCACCTCATATGCTGTATCTACCGATCTTTCAACTGACACCCAACAGCGCTGCACATCCCAAACCGTAAAACGTATACTCAACGTCGACTCCTTCGTCCCATGCCGCTCCTCGATAACCCCCAGTCGGAATTTCCAGCGAGTTAGCGTAACGTCGTGCAGCAACGATGTCGATCTGATCTGCGGCTTCGAGATCCAAGAGTGTCAGATAACCGGTAAATGTACTGAGCAGATCGGCAATCGGAATGCGCGTGTTGGCTCGCAAACCGCCCTCTTCGTTCTGCATCTCAACGAGAAACTCGACAACATCTTCCCGCACGCTATCCTCCATCGCCCGCAAAATCTTCAGAGACGCCACAGCAGCAGCCGTCGGGTTTGTCGCACCACGCTTTTGTACGCGAATCTCGCGAAATCCACCGTCGTCACTACGCTGTGACATCAGAAAATCAACAACACGCTCGGGGTCAGTGAGCGAGTGTTCGATAAGTTCATAGCAGAGCAAGACCAGAAACGTGTGGTACGTGCTACTGGCCGCACCTTCCGCCCCTTTAGCATAGCCACCGTCATCTCGCCGCAGCATCTCCAACGCGCGGACAACTTCCTGGCGCCAGAGCGGCGATTGATCCGCAAATACATCGACTGCGGCAGCCGATTCTAAAACAGCAGCCCCGTAAATCAAAGAAAAAAAATCGATGATCGATCTCTGACCTGTCAAATGTTGCTGGAGATAACTGGCTGCTGCGCGAGCCACATTCGCATCCAATTCCCCCAAGACCGCCAGGCTTCGCAGAGCGAATCCAGTGTAGTACAAGTCACTGCAACCTTCCCTCCCGGGGAATCCCCCATCGGTCAGCTGGGCAGCGCGCAGAAACTTGATGTGACGCTGTCTCCTCTGCTCGTCCAGCTCCGCCAACCCCCGGGAAACCCTGGCAGTCAGTGCCATTAGATAAGGGACCATCACAACCACCAGCCAACCCGAGGCATGAATTTTTCAACCGGTGGAATCATAATAACGGCCTCAGCTTGTTGGCAATCGTTTCCGGTAAGGGAATCGCACGGGGCCGAGCCCCCTGCTCTATCCGACAACATGCTGCAATCATCTTTCCGTCGGCCACGTCCTGACCTTTGCAAGTAAAACGGAAATGGTAGTGAACACTTGAGGCACCAAGTTTCTCCAACGAAATCTCAATGTCGACCGTGTCTTCAAAACGGATCGGCGCATGAAAGTCACACGAAGTGTGAACTCGGGGCCAACTAATCGTCCCCTCGTCGTCCTTCATGAATACGGAGAATCCCAGCCGGCGAATGAACTCGTGCTCAACTTCTTCCATCCAGGCAAAGAAAGTACTGAAATGAACGATGCCAGCTGCATCCGTATGGCGGAATTCAACGAGGCGAGTTGTCTTATAAGGTTGGGGCATCAGAGGGCTTCGCTTCCGGACATGTAGTGTAGTCAGAAATAGGAGCGACAGATAGACAAACACCGCCCGGCGCAACGAAAATGCCTGCCGTTGGGATTCGACAGGCATCCATCACGATTTCCTACGATACGTCGCCCGAGCTACTCGCCCACGTACGGCAACAAGGCCATAAAGCGAGCACGCTTGATCGCCTGGGTCACGGCATGTTGGCTAGCTGCCTTGCAGCCCGTCTTCCGTCTACCGACGATCTTACCATGCCGATTGACAAGTTTCTTAAGTAGCTCAATGTCCTTGTAATCGACATACATGGGACGGGGCCGAACGCCATCCACGTAGATCGGATCTTTCTTCGGAGCGCGATTTTTCGTTTTGGATCGCCTATGGTTTCGATTTTGTGGTCGCTTCTGAAAGGGCATAAATCAAGATTCGCTTTAATCCGGGTGAAACAGCAAGGACACTTGCGGCCCGTGCATACCAAAAAGTACGTGGAAACCAAATTTTAACAGACTTGGCTCAGCATTCAAGGTGAGTCATGGGGTCGTTGACGGGAGCAGATCGACCCGTCACCGGGGAATTACCTTATTTTGCACCAAAAAAACGGGCCAATGTTTGCTCGTTCGGTGGTCGGGTGACCAGCGAGACGGCAACCAGGGCCACCGCCGAAGCCAGAAAAATTGTCAGTACAGGCATGGTTTCATAGGTCACTCCCCCCACAGGGATGTCAACGGTGAAGGCCCGATCCTGGCCAAAACCAGATTGTCTGAACAGGAACAACCAGGTCACAATCATTGTTAAGATACTGGCATAGGCTCCGGCGGCTGTCAGACGTTTCCAGTAAACCGCAGCCAGCACCAATGGAAAAAGGCTTGCAAATCCGCTGAAACACCAGACGCCCATGCCAAACACACTCCGCTGTGGCAACAAACTCAAGCCATAAGTCACCGCTACAATGGCGGTAATGAAACCACGGGCCATCCAGATTTTTTTACGGTCCGTCAAACGGTCATTGCCGACGTAATGGCCCACGATGTCTCCGGTGAAAATAGTTCCCAGACAGAGAAACTGACTGTCCAAGGAAGACATGATGGCCGCCAGGATCCCGGCGGTTAAGAACCCGCCCAATACAGCACTGGTCTGAGTTTTAACCAGAAACGGAAGTACGGCATTGGCATTGACGATATCCGTGCCAGAAATTCTAGGTAGCGGCGGTTTTCCCGGGACCAAACTGGTTGTGGCCCAAATGCCAATCAACACGCAAGGGACCCAAACAATCATGATAAACACCGGATGAGCTACAATTGGCAACTTGAAACTGCTGGCGCTTTTAGCCGTCAGCCAATGCTGGAATAAGTGCGGAAACATGCCTACGGATAACGGTATTAGCAGGTACGTAAGAAATTTTGTCTTGGACATGTCGATGCGAGTGATTTTCTCGTGCGAAACCGCATCACTACACAGCCGTAAATTTTCCAGAAAAGAGGGCTGCCCGCCGAGTTTCATGGCAATGACGTAAAATGCCACAATACCTAACACCATGAATACGATGGTCTGAAAAGCGTTTGCCCAGGCAGTGCCACGCATGCCACCAAAGAACACGTAAGTCAACACGATACAGCAAATCACCAGGGATCCAATCCATGGGGGAACACCCCCGTGTGTGCCGGGATTCGATGTCGGAAACAATTCCGGGAAAGCTCCCCCTGTCATTGATTGAATCACGACACCGCTGGAAATCACACCGATCAACAAGTACGGGATGACGAGTCCCACAATGATAGGAAACAACAGTAAGCCGATTCCGTCATTCTGCAGGCGGTCCCGGAAGAACTGAATCTGGGTTGTGTATCCGAAACGATGGCCCCAGGACCAAAGCTTGATACCAAGTACAAAAAAGCACAACGAATGGATGATGCCGCTGGAAGACGCCAGCATCCCGTAGACTCCAATCCCTTCTTTGAAAGCTTCCCCGGAGGAACCCACCAACGCAAAGGCCGTCATGGTCGTGCCAAATAGTGACATCAGCAATAAAAAGGGACCGATCGAGTGGCTTGCCAGTAGATAGTCTTTACTGGTGCCACGGAACAAGAGGCTCGCCCCCAGGCCCAATAAAAGCAGCAAACACAAATAAGCGACAATGATGACAAGTTGCGTCATATGTTGGCACCCTGCTGCGACGCTTCTTCGCCGTCACTCAGCGCACGTGGCCAGGCAAACTTCGTTGCCAGAAACCAGGTGACCGACGCCGCAACGGAGATACAGGCGTGGTAGAACAATCCCATCGGGATGAAACCGAAAACTAGCGTGTCGTCCTCCCAAAACCAGTTGTCCTGGTGCAGCACCAGAAGTAGCAGGAGGAAAATCCCAATCAAATACCGCATGTTTGTCGGCACCGTCAAAGACTTTGAGAATCGAGTGAACTGACCTGATCAGAAAGAGCCAGTAGTGTAGTCCAAACCGGCACCCTGCACTAGGTACCGTCGAGGATTCTCAATGTTTCGAGGCAAGTGGTGAGTTTACCGTTGGTTCAGACCCAGGCTTCTTTCATCACCCTTCTAAACTCCAAACACTCCCGCTCTTATGGTTCAGAATTTTTCATGGGCCTGACAATCTCCAAGAGTTCAACCGCCGGAAGCCCATTGCAATAGATCAATGCAGTACGCCCATAGCAGCTTGACTCCGGTTCCGCTTGAAAAAATCGAGCCAATTCGACACCAGCTGTTATCTTCCACAAAGAAAGGAGCCTCACATTTCTGAGCACGTCGTGTTCGATCAAAATTCGGCCAAGCGGAGCCGATTGACTCGTTAGTTGACTTTGAACTTCCGGTTCCAGAACGACATTTGCCAAGCGGACAATGCCAAACTGAACGGTACGGCCGTCGGATCTCCTTGAAAGCAGTATTTTCCGTGCGTAATGCGTCTCCGTGGTATGGACCTCGAGCACGCGGAGATCAACAGGCGAAGCGTGGTGCGCCTCAATCGTCAACGTCATGTGTTGATCATGGTCCAGCAGGATCCGTTCCAACTGAGGCAACTCGCTGGCCGGCACTTCCTGAAATGCACCCAATTCGTCATCGGGCCGATCGTAAAACAACTGCACCAGCGCATCGAGGTCCGGAGAGCTTGAGGAGTTCATGACACCCGGTCGACGGTCGTACTGGTGGCAATTCCCAAAGTCGGCATGATGACCTCCGAGATCGATTCTGCAGGCGGTTCCAAAATCGTATCCACCATGTAATACATCAGTCGGCGCAGTTCATCGGGCTCGATTTCATCAGCCACCTCTTCCGCGCGTTGCTGATATCGATCGACCAATTGACGAGCTTTTTCAAAGACATCTGCCTCCCGGTACAATTGGCACACTCGATGGAACCGTGATTCCGACGAAAGCGACGAGTCATTAACTAGTTCTTCTAACTCTTGTTGCGAAGATTCAGAAAGACTCGTCAGCGCCAATGCCCAGAGGACGGTGGGTCGACCTTTCAGCACATCTCCTCCAGCAAGGAGTTTGTTGTGGTCATCACCCTCCCAATCCTTGAGATCATTCAGAATTTGGAAGGCAATCCCCAGATGACGGGAAAACTGCCTGATGGAAGTTTCCAAAGCCTCGGCATCACCGGCCAATCTTGCACCCAGGTACATTGCAGCCTCAAACGCGGGAGCCGTCTTGAGAGCGTAGATTTTCAAGGCATCGGCGGGTGCCAACCGTTTGTCCCGTGCATCTCGCCAGAACAGTTCGGCCCCCTGCCCTTCAGCAAGCCGCAAGTGCGACTTGGCCAAACAATCCAGCATGTCGCTTACGGCCTCGGGACCCAGCGTCGCTGATTCCCGGCTCACCAGCCGATAGCCTAAGCCGATGAGATAGTCTCCGACGTTGATGGCCATAGACACTCCAAGCTTGCGGTGCAAGGTCTCATCGCCATAACGGTAATGGTCGTCGTCCTCGATGTCATCATGGACTAACGATGCTTTATGAAATGTCTCAATAGATAACGCAGCCCGGAAAATGGAATCCGAATAACTCGCCACGTGCCCGTCGCCGGAAGCTTCCGTCCCCTTCGCTCCGGTCAAAGCATCGTAAACCGCTAACGTGATAAATGGCCGTGTATACTTGCCACCTTTCCCCAGAAAATCATGAGCGATCGTTTCGGTCGACGTGATCGGATCCAAACTGGAAATCGATGCGCCGTTCATTTCACCCAAACGTTTACTCTCTCGCAAGCGAGGCGCCAAACTGTCAAGCTTTTCCAGATCGAACATTCCGCCGGCCGCACGCATCAGATGCACATAGGTCCGCGTCTGTTGAACCGGCTTGGTTTGCGAGACTTGAATCATCTCGTTGACCCAGTCCTCGTCCACGGAAGTATTGCGACAGTCGCTCGAGAGCAAAGGGACCGCCATGCAGGGAATGCCCGCCAAAAGTATCTTATCGATAGCCTTTTCCAGTACATTCAAACAGGCGACTCCGACAATGGCGTCGACGTGCCCGCTCACAATGATTTTCAGCACGATCGGCGAGCCTTCAGCCACAAGTACTTTGTAACCCATTGCTTCGGCCTGACTGCGAAAATCAGCGATACTACAGGCGCCGCATTTCTCGCAATCCAATCCAAAATCGTCATAGTCCGCCGGACAGCCTTCGGCATGCTTCAGGCAATGCGGCAGGAGAAAAAGACGCCGTGAAGGAGGAACCGTGGCCACCTGATCCTGATAAAAACATGAGGCGAGAACAACCATCGTCCAGCCCACATAGCCTTCAGTTAAATCCATTCCATCCAGCAGAGACCGGACAACCACCTCCATTTCGTCTTTTATTGGTGGTAGCGCCTTGTCCAGACCAGCGGCCACCTCACTGCACCGTGTACGGATTTTCTCGCGCAATTGCCGGGTTTCAGGAACGATTTTCAGGTGGGCCGTCTTGCGACGGCGCGATTTGCGCTGAACTTCTTTGCCGGGCGAAGGATCGCTTTCCGCGGATTGCTGCGTCACCGAAACTGGGGCCAAAGTAATTTCCTTCTCGAGCATAGGATTTCCGGGGGGGCGTTTGTATAAGGTTCTTCCGGGAAAGAACCTTCATCTAAATGATCATTGACGAGTAACGGCTCCCGGAGGAGTCATGGAACTCTCGCCAGCCAGTGCCTGACACAGAACCGGGTCACAAGTCATCTCCCTGACTGCACTGCCCAATGCCGCAGCCGTAAACACCAACGGGTAAAGGCGCTCATAGTACCATAGTTTAGCGAAGTAAAAACCAATGGGCGAGGACTCTTGATGCCGATTCTCCAGAACAGCCGTAACAAGCCAATGAAGTCCTTTTTTGATAGCGGGTTGCAGCGACGCCCTCCTTCCTCCAGAAATCAAGGCCTCGACGGCCAAAGCGGTCTCTTCCACGCTACTGTTGCCGGTTTGGCCACTTTCCCAACCGGCCTTCCCCCCCCAACCACCGTCTGGGTTCTGGACGCTGTTCAACCAGTCGAAGGCGCGCTGAGGTGGCGTCATTTCCAACCGCTGCAGGTCACGATATGCCAACAAAACCTTGGCCGTCCCATAGAACGGGTTCTCTTCCCGGGGATGGTGCTGGTTCCCGAACCAGAGCGGTATCCAGCAGCCCTCCTGACGTTGCTCCTGCTCCAAGTAGCACAGACCACGGGTCAAGGCGCGGTTCAACCGCTTACGACGAGGAAATTGGTTCTGATGGGCAGTCAACGCCCGCATCACATGCGCCGTCAAATCGCTGCCACTGCGATCAAATGGCAACTTGCCCCATCCGCGGCAAAAGGTCGGCCAGCCACCATCAAAGTTTTGAAGTTTCAGTAACCACTCGATTCCCGAAGCAATGGCTCCCTCGATGTTCTGTTTCATTTTGAAAACTCGTTGATCGTGCTGATCATCGGCGCAAGACAAGAGACTCTTGACGGAAGACAATGCCAGCAGTGCACCAGCCGTATCGTCCGCATCAGGAACGCCACCGCTGAGATCCGTCCAACCCCAGCCACCAGGGTCTGCAGCTGTGTATGGATGGCGAACACGATGCTGACACGACAACAACCAGTCGACACAGGAAAAGAAAGCATCACGATCTTCCCCGCTGATAGATTCCAGTGACTTGGTAGCAGGCAAGGCATTCATCGCCAGAGTCGTGTTCCAAGCGGCAAGATTCGTGTCGATGGGCCAACTACCGTCCGGTCGAACCGAGTCGACAAGGAATCGCAATCCCTGTTGCACAATCGGATGTGCAAGTCTGCCTGTTGAAATCAAACTCATCGTCACAAAACTCGTCAAAGGAACTGCTTCCAAATAACCACCACTTGTGGGCTGTGTCCGTTCCAAAACCGACAAACTACGTTGGATAGCCGCCTGACGTACCCAACGGAGTCCGGGGTTGCGCGGGGGAAGGTGGTGAAATCGCGCCTGCCCTACTGCCACCAGCGCCGGAATCGCATAACTGACAACGGGCAATCCAAAAAACCGGAACCATGAATGCGGAAAGCAGGCCAGCTCGAAAGGCAACGCTGAAATTTGATCCCAACTCGTCATTCCGGCGAGGGCACAATTGGTCAGTATGGGCACGGCAAACGTCTTGTCTTGTCCATAGCGAGACAACAATCCTGACACTCCATCTTGTTCCTCGATATAACGCTCCGCCCGTTCAAGCACACCGTTCTCAAACCCGGACTTCCCAGCCAGCTTCAAAGCGGCCACGCAAAGCATCGTCGTAGCAATGTTGGACAAACTCTTGTCGGTATCTCCCCATCCACCATCCTCGTTTTGTTCCTGCAGTAACCAGCGGACGCCATTGGCATTCAACAACTCGAGGTTCGGATCAGAAGACGCGATTTGTTCAAACCCGCGTTGAGCCAAACACAGCGTACTGACCGCTGTCGCGGTCGACAGAGCAGAACTTGAAAGTTCGCCTACCCAATGACCTTGGGCATTGCGCTGCGCAGCTAAATCGCCGCAAACAGTCTGATAGGCTTGTTGCAGAAGTTCGGGGTCGATCATGAATTGCAATCGTAGTGACAATCAGACAGTAGGAAGGAGATTTTTATCGATGGGAATCAGTGCCGACTGCACAGTTTGCCTCACATTATTTAATTTTACAGCCTCGCCTCCCGCATCCCAAGCAGGGCTTCACATGCTAGAATAGAACCCTCATTTTACACATGACTCTCCGGGGAAAAATACTGTGTATTTGCAGCTCGCCAAACGTGTTCTGCTGGAAACCGACAAGCGCCTGCTCTGGAAATTCGCCTGGAACATGGGGCTGAAAGGCTTGCATTCAGTTTATCAGCACCGCCGTCGGCTGAAACGCGGTGAGTTCTTTCCACCATTTCTTTACATCTCGATTATCAATAGCTGTAATCTGCGCTGCCAGGGCTGCTGGGTCGACGTCGCCGAAAAACAACACAAGATTGATCTGCAAGCCATCGACCGGGTTATCAACGAGTCGAAAGAAGTTGGAAATTCATTTTTCGGAATCCTCGGAGGAGAGCCTTTCATGCACTCCGAGATCCTTGATATTTTTGACAATCACCCGGACTGCTACTTTCAGGTTTTTACCAACGGGCACTTCATTACCGATGAGATGGCGCGAGACTTGCGAAAGCTCGGTAACGTCACTCCCCTCGTGAGCATCGAAGGAGACGAAATTGTCAGTGACCAACGCCGTGGTGGTCCGGGTGGCGTCTACAGCCAGTCGATGGAGGGTACGCGGAACTGTGTGAAACATCGCTTGCTGACGGGTGTGTGTACCAGTCTCTGCCAGACCAACTACGATCTTCTGAGTGAAGAGTGGCTGGATCGTTTGATCGAAATGGGGGTCTTCTACACCTGGTTCCACGTTTATCGGGTTGTCGGACCAGACCCCAACGCCCAACTGGCATTGACCCCGGAACAACAACGCAAAGCCCGACAATTTGTTGTCGAGATGCGAGCCAAAAAACCGATTGCCATCATCGACGCCTATTACGACGGAGACGGTCAAGCACTATGTCCCGCAGCAACAGGTTTTACGCACCATATCAGTCCCTACGGCGACATCGAACCATGCCCGGTGATTCAATTTGCCACCGAGTCAATTCATGACCCACGTTCTCTTCGGGAAACGTTTAATGAGTCCGCCTTTTTACGTGATTTCCGTCAGATAGCTGCAGAAAACACGCGTGGCTGTGTCGTGTTGGAACGTCCTGACCTGTTACTCGATTTGGCCGAAAAACATGGGGCCCGTGATACGACGATACGTGGCCAAGCGGTGGCGGAACTGCAGGCCCTCTCCTCTCGTCCTTCCCAATACAGCCCGGGACAGGAAATTCCCGAAAAAAGCTGGGCTTACTGGTTACTCAAGAAGTACTGCTTCAACGATTTCGGGGCCTATTCAAAACACTTTCAACCCGGCAACTGGCGCGACCCCAGCAGCAACCAACAGGTTGCCGGGGAGGCGAAATCTTAAGACGGAAGCAACAAGATCCAAGTTTGTCTTCTATGATTTTCCCTCACTGCGGCACTGCACGATTCACAAGCTGGAAAATAATGACGGGAAAATCCGTCCGGAAGAATTGGCAATCTTAACAGCAGTTCGCCAAGCCAGTTTTCAAAAAAAAATGGCACCTTGATGGCGGTACAGTTCTTTCAGCTGCAGCCGGAGCCACTTTGAGCATGGGCCTCTACGCCCGGTATCCCATTGCTCTGGCTCCGGGCATGGGACAGAACGCGTTTTTTGTTTCAGTCATCATGACTTTAACTGCCGCCGGCCGGGCCAATGGGTGGCAGACGGCCCTGGGAATCGTGTTCGTGTCCGGCCTGGCATTTGTCGCCCTTTCCCGGGTGGGAATTCGCAACATGATTCTAAACGCTCTGAGTGTCAGCCTGTGTAACAGTATTGCAGTGGGTATCGGTCTGTTTATCGCCCTGATCGGATTGAAAAATAGTGGAATCATCGTTGCTCATCCCGCAACTTTTATTCAACTCAACCCAGCAGGACCTCTCACCATCGATTGGGCCGTCTTTTGGCTCGGATTCCTGGTCACCGCGATGCTCTTGATCCGTGGAGTGCCAGGGGCGATTCTCTGGGGCATCCTGTGTGCAACAGCGTTAGCTGCACTCGGCGGCCAACTACAGAAACCTGCCACCTATCTGGACCTGCCCCGGGAAAACGTATTTTTTAAAAAAAATCGACCTGGTGGGAGCTTTGTCACTCGAATGCCTGCCGTTTGTCTTGTTGTTTCTGTCCATGGACGTCTTCGACACCATGGGCACCTTGATTGGTGTGACAGAACAAGCCGGATTGGCCCGACTGGGAAGACTCAAACGGGCTCCTGAGGCCATGCTGGCGAACGCGATTGGCACCGTTGGCGGTGCGTGTTTGGGCACCAGCACCGTCACCAGCTACGTCGAAAGTGCCGCAGGAGTTCAGTTGGGAGGTAGAACCGGTCTGACCGCAGTCACTGTTGCGATTTTTTTTCTACTGGCACTTCCGTTAACTCCCGTGATTTCGATGATTGGTAGTTATCCTCCCATCACGATTCCTGCCCTGGTGTTGGTCGGTGCGATGCTGGCCGGCAACGTGACAAAGGTCCGCTGGCCGGATGCGAGTGAAGCGATCCCGGCGTTCTTAATCATGCTCGGAATACCTTTAACCTTTTCCATCGCCGACGGAATTGCCTTGGGGCTGATCGCCTATCCGGCGGTCAAACTTTTCGGTGGAAAACCACGCGAATCTCACTGGTCCCTGTACGTGCTGGCCCTATTGCTGGTAGCGTATTTTCTCGCTCGGTCGTGGGCGGGTGCAATCCGGCAGAGGGACTCGCAGTCAGCATTGCCAGGGGTGTGTCTCACGGAAGATTTGTGGAAAATAAAAACAGGTTGAGCGTGATCAGCGACTTTTTCCAATGACCGCCAATACCTGGGACTGCGATTTCATTACGATTTTTTTATTTCCAATGCAACCAACCTGTCAAAATTTGTTTTGGCAGCAAACGTTTTCGTCCTTCGTATCACCTTTCACGACTCGGCAGCGTCAGGGATGGTGTGAAACTGGACGTCACCTTTCGCCCGCGGTCGAAGACCGCACTGAGTATCTCTCCGATCAATAAATGCGAGGACAAATCATCATGACCAGTCGAGCAGCAACAGAATACCGATATGAAAAACTTACTTGGCCGGAAATTAACGAAGCGATTGAAATGCAAAAGGTGTGTATTGTGCCCTGCGGAGCGGTCGAGCAGCATGGGGAACATCTGCCACTCGACGTCGACTTGGTGTGCCCGGAAGGAATTGCGAGGGGAGTGGGCGAGCAACTTCCGGACAAAGTGCTTGTGCTACCCATCATAGCCTACGGTTACACCGGCCACGTGATGGATTTTCCCGGTACCATCAATACGCACTACGAGACATTCATCCGGCAGGTGCTGGACGTGACCAAATCACTTGTCTTTCATGGATTTAAGAAAATCATCTTGCTCAATGGCCATGGATCGAACATGCCCAATCTGGACCTGGCCGCACGTCGAACCAATCTCGAGACCGATGGCGAATGTATTCTCATTGCATGGTGGCACCTGTTGACTACCGACGCAGACTTCCTGCCGAACTGGCGTGAAGGAACGTATCCCGGCAGTTGTGCCCACGCCTGCGAGTTGGAAACGTCGATGTATCTCTATCTTGAAGAAGAAGGCGTCCGCAAGGACAAGATCAAAAACAACATCAGTTCCCTCAACGATGGCAACCCCTACATCTGGGGCGATCTGGTGGCGAAAGGGCCGGCAGCGTTAACTTCCTGGACCAGTAGTTACTCCAAAATGGGCGTCATTGGCGAACCGGAACAAGCATCCAAAGAAAAAGGGGAACAGGCTTATCACGAAGCGGTAAAGCACTTGTGCGGCCTGGTCGATTTTTTCCGCACCCGTCCTCTCGATCAACGCCAACGTCATCAGGCAAAACCAACGACCATGTCCATACCCTGGGGACAACGAGACCTCGAAGATTGATCCAACCGCACGGGCGAAACACTTCCGAGCGGCCCCGATACAACCAGATGGAAGGCTGCGAGGGGCGGAAGGGGCTAGCTGTCCCGTCCATCGAGGGGCTCCGGAAAATCAGAGCACGTCTCGTCAGATTTTCAAGGCCAAAACCCGGACCTGGCTGCCTTGAGAACCTGGGGCACCAAGCAAAACTAAAGATCCATGGCGTCGACTTCGTCCATGAGGTCGTCAAGCACGTCCTTGGTTCGTTGCTGGGTCTCTGCCCGCCGCTTGGGAATTCCGGTGGACATACCGACCGCACCACGACCAGCCAACTCCAACTGTTCATCTCGCTCACGTACCGCAGCATTTAACGGATCTTCGTCCGGCTTTCCAAACAGCTTGGAAAGGTCGATCTTGAGTCCACCGACTGCTTCGGCGTTGCCGGCGATAGCCGGTGTCCGATGTTGAGGAAAAATGATCGCATTTTCTGGACAGACCCGACTGCATGCAGGACAACCTTTCCGACAGTTGTCGGGTTGTTCAACGAGTATCGTCTCCACGTTGTCGACGCCGTACACCCCAAACAAACAGAAATCAATACACTCCATACAGTTGGTGCAGCGACTGTAGTCGATCACAGGGTACCAACGCCTGGACGGCTGTTCTTCAATCCGCGTCGGCTCGCCATCCGCCACGATCCCGGATCGGTTGGTTGCCTCCCGGGACTCGTTCAATGCAGCACCAGGACTGAGGTACTTCTGCATGTGTTCCGGCTTGGGGGTACCCTGAATCCAGTCGCTCAGTTCCACGACCGAGGATTGAGATTCCTGGGCAATCCGTCGCACTTCTTCAACGTATGCTTCCGCTGCAGGACGTACACGCAGGTCGATGCAATAGATCCGACGATCCGGTAACTGGCGCGTATCGATCACTCGCTGCTTGGCTTCCACCTCGTCGAGTTGCTGGTCGTCCTCTTCGTCCTCTTCGTCCTCTTCGTCTTCCGCTTCCAGCAGGGTGGTACCCTCATGCCCAAATACTCCATGCCGATCCAGGGTCCAACGGATAGCGCGAGGAAAGAGCCACCCAAGTACAACCATGTCACCCGTCACACCCTGCAAGCAGAGAACCCCCGTATCCTCCGAGTCAAGGTTGTAAAGATGGGGTATGATTGTCACGTCAACCCCGGGCTCACCGAGCAATTGAGCCACAATCTCCTCCTCCATGCCAACCTTGGCTGGATTCTGGCTTTGACCTTGCGAGATGACAACCGTAAGACGTGGAGCCATGGAATTGGGTGCCGCTGGAGGCCCTGTCACTCCTTCAATGAAGTTGCCCTTTAATTGTTCTTTGGGCGACTTCCCACACTTCGACCAAGTATTCAATATACTCTTGCGGGGCATCAAATGCATCCCCTTGGCCGTTTATTTCAAACAGCCATCCCCGTTCGTAACCGTCGACATTGATCAAGGCCGGGTCCGAGAGCAGAGCTTCGTTGAAACACGTCAGGTCTCCCTCCATCGGGCTGAATAAGTCACTTTCTGCCTTACTGCTTTCGATCGACCCGATGAGCTGGCGATCCACCACCCTCGTCTCCGCATCCACGGTCCAATCCAAGAAGTAAACATCCTGTAAGAGACGAATGGCATAGGCCGTAAACCCAAAGCGATAGATCCCATCCTGCTGTCGAGCCCACATGTGATTTTTGGCGTATTGACGATCGGTGGGAAAGTGGGTTTCGAATTCACCCATCATGAAAACCAGTTCACCACTCATGTATAGCGCACCTCTTGGTGCTGGGGTTCAAAGAAAGCGGGCAACAACGAATCCACCTGCAACAGCCCTTGTCGCGTCAGTTCGATCCGATCCTTGCCAATCGTCAGCATTTTAGCCTCAGCATGCAACTGCCAAACAGGGCCCCACTGTTGAAGAATATCGACTCCGAATTTTTTTTCAAAATACGTGCAGTCGAGAACTCCTTTTTTCAACTGCAAAGTCATTTCTCGAATCAACAGTTGCATCGATGTCGATTTCAGTCCACGTCCCAACGGAAGCCTTCCTTCTTCCAAGGGCAGCAAGTACTCATCCCAACCTGACAAATTCTGATAGTGTACGCCGGAAATATGTCCGAAACTGGCGATGCCTGTTGCCAGAAGATCGCTACCTTGCCATAAATTGTCACGGTAACTGAAATTCACTTTGGAACAATCCTTCACCAACGTATAGGCACTGCTTACTACGTATCCCGCCGAGATCAATTCGTCGAACGCATAATTGACCCAATCCCTCTTGGTAGCCCAATCGGCGACAGGCGATTCGTTATTTTCGGCGAGCATCTGCTTGGAATAGACGGTGTTAAAAGGCAATTCCATCTGGTAAATCGTCACGCTATCCGGCGCCAAGCGAATGGTCTGCTGCACACAATCGCGCCAGTTCGACCAGTTTTCTCCAACCATTCCGCTGATCAAGTCAATGTTCACATTAGGAAAACCAGCTCCTGCGATCCATTCCCAAGCACGCTCGATTTCCGCCGACAAATGAGCTCGACCGTTCTCTTGCAAAATCTGGTCGTTGAAATTCTCAATACCCAAGCTCATTCGCGTGACCCCCAGTTCGGCCAACGTGCGAACTTTGACTTCCGAGAGAGTCCCCGGTTCACACTCGAAGGTGACCTCTTCCGCTTGATCCCAACTGATATTGTTTCGCAAGCGATCGACCAGCGAAACCAGTTGCCGGGGACCGAGGTAGGAAGGCGTACCACCTCCAAAATAGACAAATCGAAACGGTCGGCCCCCCATGGCAGGGAGTTGACTGACCAGTTCGATTTCACGACTGAGGCCCGCAATGTAGCGTTCAATGTCACTTGCCTTGTTGTCGGTGAAAACTTTGAAGTAACAGAACTTACACCGTTTGCGACAAAACGGAATATGGAGGTACAAACCGAGAGGGACCTCACGCGGCGAGGCCTGCATAGCAGTGACGACGTCATCCAAACCTTCTTTGGTCCACTGCGAGAAAGGCGGGTAATTCGAGATGAAATAACTGCCAACTTCAGTTTTTGTCGAGTCCGGGGACATGGAGGCGTGCCGTTCGCTACTTGTGCCCAGTTGGCAACGATGGTCCGTGGTCGAGAATCCGTAAGCTGTTTTGTGAAACCTTGAAGAGTTGTCCGATCAGAGGCAGGAGCATTCCGAAAACTATCCAGCCTCATTGGTACTGCACAACGTCTGCGACTGCACCGGAAATCCCAAGACTATCGATTATAGACTACAAACTCTAAACCATAGACCGTAGATTTTGTAATTTGCCTTGCAGATTCCTGGGGTTCTGCGGCTATTCCTTATTTCTAGCCCAGACAAAACACGATTCCTTCGTCGTTAGCAATCACAACACGACCATTGGCAATCGCAGGGGAGGCCACAATGGATCCTCCCGCCTCAAATTGCCAATCCGACTTCCCCGTTTCCAAATGAATCGCGTAGAGTCTCCCATCCGAAGAACCCACAAAAACGCGTTTCTCGACAATCACCGGAGATGAATCGACGCTTTGTTGGGTCGGAAACACCCATTTAATTTCGCCCGTATGGGGATCAAAGGCGTAAACGCGTCGGCTGCGACCTCCCACAATCACGACACTTTGGTTCACTGCCGCCGAACTCCGGTAAGACTGCGGCCCGTCGGAGTCCTGGTAAGTCCACACCACTTCACTCTTCTTCCAGTCCACACAGTAAAATGTTCCGCCATGCGTTCCGAAGTACGCAAAATCGCCGCAGACTGCGGGTGTCGTACCACTGGGACTATCGACGCCAACTGCAGATTCATGGACTCCGTGGTCCAGGTCCACCAGGTGCAACTTCGAATCACATCCCACCAGGAAAGCTCGATTTTCGACAACCGTCGGAGCACAACGGATTTGATCTTCGATGGCGTGTTTCCAGACCAACGTGCCTGACACAGCGTCCAGACAATAGAGCGTCGCATCCTGTGAACCCACCAGAATATTTCCCTGATAGAAATTGGCGCTCGAATTGATTTCGGCCCCTGCCAGAAAACTCCACTTCAGTTCGCCACTGAATGCTTCAAGACAATAGAAACGCCCATCCATGTCGCCAATGTAAACCTGACCACCCTGTACCGCGGCCGAGGCAGTGAAACCCGCCTGGTCCTCCGTCTTGAATTTCCAAAGGTTCCGGCCGTCAGACAACTGAAACGCGTAGAAAGTGCCGTCCAAATCTCCCACATAAACGATGCCGTCCACGATGGCAGCCGTCGATTCAAAAGCCCCCCCTTCGACCGCAAACGTCCAAAGCACCTCCGGTGATTCGGGCACGCTGCCTTGTGACACGCCGGAGGAGTTCGTATCGCCCCGGAACAACGGCCAATCACTGCGCACAACTCTCGCTGAGCTCGTATTCGCCTCTTCGGGAACTGTCGCATTCTTACGTACGTCAATCTCGGAAGGCACGTTGCAGCCGGCAACCACCAGCAACAGCAGGAATAGAAGTCTAGAATTCGAAAAGATCATCGTTTAACGTTCCTTACTTGCAACTTTTTCTACATGGCCTGGCGATAGAGTTCGAGAAGCGAAGCGTGATCAACCGTACGAGGGTTGAATTGAGCGGTCCACTGTTCGGCCGCATTCGAAGCCAGATCTGACAAGATCTGCTCCTTGACTCCGCACTCGGCAAGACGAGTTTCTAGCCCAGCCTTGCAAATCAAGTCGGCCACGAACTGGGCCAGACCTTCGGCACCCTGTTGCGCATCTGGTGTCGACCGGTTGCACCTGTCCCCGGCGAGTAACTCGCGATACATGTCGTTGTACTCCACTCCGTTAAAGCGTATCACATGAGGCAGCATCAGCCCCACTGCCCGTCCATGCGTAAGACCAAGCTTGGCGGTCAGCGGATTCGATAACGCGTGAGCCGCTCCCAACATCGAGTTCTCTATTGCCAAGCCGGCGAAACAGGCACCCAACTGCATGCCAGCTCGCGCTTCTAGATCCTGAGGATCTTCTAAAACGCGCACTAAATTCTGACTGATCAACTGCCACGCTTCGCGGCTGAAGACCAGCGAAATCGGATTGCGACGCTTCGTAACGTAAGACTCCAGGGCATGCGCCATCGCATCGATACCTGTCAGCGAGGTCACTTCGGCCGGCTGAGTGAGCGTCAACTCCGGATCAAGCATGGCAACACGAAAAGCAGCTTTCTTGTCACCACAAGCCATCTTGGCATGTGTCCGGGCATCGGAAATCAAGGCATAGGATTGCGTCTCACTGCCTGTACCAGCCGTCGTGGGGACAGCAATCATCGGCAACATTTCGTGAGTGGCCTTGCCCTCGCCCCAATAGTCTTTCATCTGACCGCCATTGGTACAGAGAAAATTAATGCCCTTGGCGCAATCCATGGAACTGCCACCACCCAGGCCGACGATCAAATCCGGTTGAAATTGCTTCGCCAGTTGAGTACCGGCCTCAACGTCCTCGCTCGTCGGATTCTCGTGCACTCCCGAAAAGATTGCGACTTCACAGCCTGCCCCCTCCAAGACCTCCTGACTTCGCTGCGTATGACCGACGGCAATGATTCCGGGATCGGTGGAGATGAGCACCCGCCGGCAACCGAGTTGTCGCACCTGTTCACCCAGCTCGGCAACGCAACCTGGACCAAACATAATGCGTGTCCGAGACTCGTATTGAAATGGAGCCAACAAACGAATGGGACAGACAGAAGTTGCACCTGGGCGGCTCATGCTCTCGTCACTTCTTTCAGTGAATCCATTCGGTCCTTCGTGACCTGAAAGGCACGGGACCGGAAAAGAAAATCAATGATGTTGCCTTCGTGCGGTTGAAGCCAATTAAGTTTACTCGTAGGAATCGGACCGATGTTCAAGCGATCAATATGGGTGGCATTCGTCAGGTCTTCGATTAGCTGTTCATTGTCCGTGATGCCGCTGCAAACCAGAGTCGGACCAATCTTGTCCAGCATCTGGTCCTGCGGACATTCCACAACCGTCGAAAACGGGAACATGTATTCTTTTTTGGCAGCCTCGACTTCAGGTGACGAACAGTGAATAACCATCGGACGTAGATACGCACAGCGCTCCTGCTCGACCAATCGAGGTCCGTAGGCAGCTGTCATGTCGGTTGCGCCTGGCTGGTTCAGGTCAGCCTCAATCATACCCCAAATCGCCTGTCCCATGCCGGAAACCGTAAAGGCAGCTAACCCGGCTTCCGGGTCCGTGGGTGGCTTGACCTCGATGGGGCCAATACGTTCGGCAATCGCTTGAGCAATTTCATGCGTGTGTCGCGACGCCCAGATACCAGAGCAATTAATACACCCGCGACCGCTGTTGATGTAAATACTTTCGACCATCAGGTCGAGATATTGCTCCCACTGGTCCACGACGTCGTCTCCCAGCAGAATTTTGGAGAATCCCGGACCGTGAGCTTGAACGCGAGGGTTACCCCGGTACTGGTCAACCGTCGAGGTACCACCGAAGATCATTGCACGCTGCGAAGCCGAGAGCACAGCGGCCCCCGCTTCCGGTCCACCAGGGTACAGCGAAAAAACTTCGGGTGGAATTCCGGCCTCCACAAATGCTGCCATCATTCGATAAGGTGTCCACGGTTCTTGCGGACCGGGCTTGAGTACCAAACCGAACTGCAGTGGAATCACTGGCAACCAGAGGGTGTGAACACCCGGGGAATTCGACGGCAGGACCGCACTTAACGCAGATGCCTGGGCCTGATAGCTGAGCACCACGCCCCGACTTTCGATGCCCCAGCCACGCGTCAGGATTTCAAGATCCAAGCCACGCGTCAGGCAATCGAGAATCTGGTCCATGTTTTTCAGGACGAACGAGTTCTTTGCCATATTGGCCTTGCACATGTGTTCCGGCAGGCCGGTGCTGGCGGATTGCTGATGAGCAAACTCGTCCGGAGTCTGGTGACCGTCACCAAGGGGCAAAGTGCCCTTCTCATAGTGATCGGCAGCCTTCTTCAACCGCTCAATGATGTCCCGACACGGTATCTGCCGGAGGATCTCACGCGCCCTACCAGCTTGGCGCATGTCGCGGGCAATGATACCGCCATTGGCCTGACTGACTTTGGCGATCGGCTCGCCAGTGGCAAAGTGTAGCACTTCGTCAATTTCTAGTGACTCGTAAGGTTTTCCCCAACGAATTGCAGGAATGTTAAGCACAGGTATCTCCTGCTAGATGGAATTAGAAAGGATCCGAGAAAATGGCATCAATAAACTCCCACGGTCGTTTGGGCAGCAATGCGGCTGAAAGGGCGGACTCCACTAATGCCGTCCCAAGGATATTTTTCAAATGATTTTTCCCGTTCGCCCTCATCGCGCTCGAGAAAACCGGGGACAAAAAACTCCCGTGTCAGCGTTGTCAGTTTGGCGCGACCCGTTTCACCATAGCCAACCACCGTCTGCGGATCATCCGGATCGACAAGTTCGACCACCGCCCGCGGTTGAGGAGCATAATAAGTAATCTTATAATTGTCGTCGGCGGTAACCGGTTTGCTACACGCCAGACCCATCAACGTGTTCCCATAAGTGGGTGTCATATAAATCCCGCTCTCTTCCGGTGGCCCTCCAAAGAATTCCTCAATGCAAAACCGAGTCCATTGCGGAGTGAATTCGGTACCTCCGGAGAAGATTCCAGTGATGCCAGTTTCTGGAAATGTCTTACCTTGTTCTTCCAAAGCGTTACAAAGCGATTCCAAAAGCTTCGGAGTTGCAAACATGCACTTGATGTCATGGCCGGCAGAAAACACTGTCAACGCCTGATCGATACAGTGCTGCTTATATGCTTCGAGATGCTCCATCCATCCTTTTTTGATCAATTTGACGACCCAGCGCGGATCGAGATCAATACAAAAGCAGGTGCCCCCGCGATACTGACAGAGATGTTCCACCGCCAGTCGCAGACGTCGCGGTCCCGACGGGCCGAGCATCAGCCAGTTCGCTCCCAGGGGGAAATACTGCTCGGGTAGAGTGTCGCTGAACATTTCGTAGTCCGTGCGAAAATCATCGATCACCATGCGACTTTTTGGAATGCCCGTCGTGCCTCCCGTTTCAAAAACATAGACCGGTTTACCCGCAAGCCCCCGGGGAACCCAGCGAGTCATCGGACCACCTCGCAAACACTCGTCCTCAAAAAGAGGAAACTTCTTGAGGTCCTCGAAGACACGAATCTCCGTGAGTGGGTCAAATTTCAGTTCTGATTTTTTTTCCAGCCAAAACGGGCATCCAGTCGACTCGTGAAAATGCCATTGCACGATCTCATGCGTGTGGGCATCCAAAGTCTCACGAGCTTTTGTTTCCAGGGTATTTAGATCTGTTTGGGTCATCGGCTCAGCGCAATTCATGACGGTCCAGTGGGCTGAAAAACGTTACTCCATCCGCAACGCGTCATTCAACTCGATGTCGGAAAGTAGCGGCTCCTACCCGTTGCAAAAAATGAACTCTACCTGTTGATCGTTGCGGAGGCGTTTAAGAACCTCCCAACATTTGTCTGCAATCGAAAATACCCCAGTTCCCGCGTCGTGACAACGGCTAACTGAGAATGAAAATGGAAGATGACGTAGCAAATGGCCGAACTTATTCAGAATACTTTACCAAACAGGCGACTTCACTTCGGCCGTCAATCATTCGTCCGCTTTACTGGTCGGGTAGCCGAGAACCGATTGGCGAAGCTACACCATTCTCGGAAGCGGCTATGAGATCAGAGCCCGCAGGCTGCTTGACCTCTACCAGCGTGTCAGGAGAGGCCTGATTGAGTGGCTCACCAATGCAATAGAGATGCATTGCCGTGCGAATGTAGATGGCGTTTTGGTCCACGGCAGGTGTCGCGAGACATCGTTCTCTCATGGCGTTAGTGGCCAACAGATGAAATTGATCTGCCGCCTTAAATACATAAATGTTTCCCTGCTCACTGGTCGCATAGACTCGCCCATTTCCGACAACCAGGCTGGCCGAAAAATCTCCACGCAGGCGAGTCCGCCAGATCTGTTTTCCAGTAAGGACTTGATAGCACGAAGCAACACCTCGCTCGGAAACCAGAAACAACCGTTTGCCTTCAATCACTCCGGTCGAAACATCAGGACCTCCACTCGGATAACGCCAAACAACCTGTGACTCTGTCACATTTCCCTGTCCTCCGGTCCGAATCGAAAAAATCGGGCCGTTGGCACCACTGGTACTAACCACAAACCCTGCACCCGCGATGGCTGTGGGACAAGGAATATCGGTCGTGCCCCTGGCGTACCAGAAGATCCTTCCGTCACGCGGATCGTAAGCCGTAACCGTTCCTGTCGAACCCGTGCGACTCCCCGAACCGTTCACGATCAGTTCATGACGCTTCTGCAGGCCCACTTCAGCCCGCACAACAACGGGCGTTGCCCAGCAACCGGTGCTCGATCGAGTGGTCCGCCATAGTTCCGTTCCCGAATCCTTATCCCAAGCCGCCAGGAAGGAACCATTCTCTCCGTCACAAAGTTGAATCACGGTGTTGCCAAACAGGACGGGACTCGATGCGGCCCCCCACTTCTGTTCAAACTGGCCCAGGCCAACATGCCATCGTACCTGGCCATTCCAGTCCAGACAGTAGAGACCTCGTGCTCCAAACGAACAGTAGATGCCGTTTTTATCCAAAGCCGCCGTAGTTGAGGCGTATCCATTTTTCGCATGCGTGCGTCCCAGAGGAAGGTCGAGTTTTTTGGTCCAGAACAGGGTGCCATTCGTTCGAGAAAAACAGAACACAGCCAAGCAGGATGAGTTGTTCTCTTTCACCACGGAAGTCAATACAAGCCGGTCTCCCAACACAACCGGAGAAGAATTTCCGCGTCCCCTGACAGCCACTTTCCAATGAAAGCCAGAGTTTCTGTCCCAGGATAAAGGCAAATCGCCCGCAACAGAAACAGCGCCAGCTCGACCTCCGCGCCATTGAGACCAGTCTGTGTCGTCCTCGACTCGATCCGTGCTGATCGACGCGGTCGGAAGCATGACCGCCGGCCTCGGGCCGGTGTTGGCACGGTCGCAACCCGCTGGCAGCAACCCCAGCATGGCAACACCAAGTGCCACCGCCCAAAACTCGAGCGCACATCGTATGTCAACGAGTACCATCACGGTCGTAGCAGTTGAAATCTACGCCAATCTTGGTGGGGAATGATTTTCTACAGGTAGGTAAAGCAGGTAGGAGTGGTCTAAAATCGGGCAGGCAATTCACCACCGTTGAAGTGGGAATCGTGGGGTGTGAACTTGGCGGCGTCAACCACCGGCATTCAATTTTCCGTCCTGTTGGAAGAATTCGATGCGTTGCCGAGTTGGGACAGAACTTGAAGCATCCCGTTCAAGTGCGCAAAACGCGGACCATAACGGTCCACCAACTCGTTTAACATGAAATCACTCTCTGCGAGTTCATCTGCTGATTCGTTTACCGCGGCCGTTAAGGTACGTAAGTATTCCGTTTGAGCCTGGCTCAGCCACTCGGCTGCGCGGCGGCACCCACGCGACAGGTCGGGATTCGCTTCCTTCCACTGGTCCAGTTCCAAGGCGCGCTGTCTTTGCACGGTACCCATTTGTGAAACGAGTTCTTCCAACAAATGATTTTGCCGGTCTTGGGCGGCAAGCAGGTCCTGCAGAATATCTAAAACACTACCAACGGACTCTCGGCCCTGGTCCGAATTGCTAGCGGATGCGTTGGCAGAAACATCGTATTGGGTGAAAAGTGGCGGGATAGACTGAGGATCATTGGCCATGTTGATCTAATCTCCTGCTAAAGCTGATGTTCCTAGTATAAACATAGTCGCCGAAGGTTGTCGAGATACCAGGCGATAATTATTTCGGCTCGCCAAAAAACCCTTGACAGGTCAGACCTTCTATTTCCAAAATCCGTCGATCTTGAAAAGAACGATCAATTTGTCCGAAAACTTTTAGCGGAGGGACTTGGAAGCAGCTAGCGGAGGGGCGCAAAAAAAGGACTTCTAAAGTCACCCGTTTGTTGAACCCGATCCCAACGGTGGGAACCCACTTCTTTCTGGTGACCGCCCACCTTTCCTTCTCCCACATCGCGACTTCACACCTCTCTGCCTTTCCCATGTCCGCTAGCAACCGTAAATCCAAAAATGCCATCGGATTTCTGACAATCTTAGAATCTTCCGAACATGGGATCTCTGGAGGATATTTGCTGCTGAACTCCACCGGACGCCCCATCGAATTTCACTGTACTGCTCCGGTTCACCCGAGTCGTACACAAGAAATCCTGTATGGCGCCACCTTAAAACCATATCTTTTCGGAGAAATCCTAGGACAAACCCTGCTGTCGCAAACCCAAACAGAACCTTTATTCGTTTGCACCAATGTGGTTGAAGTAGCCACAGCCAGACCGTTTGTTTCGTATCCGATCGTCGTGTTACTTTCCGAAAACAATGTCAAAAGTGCACCCTCTTTGCGGATTGACGAGCCGACTCCGGGGCAGCCGGTGCCTGCTCCTCTAGGAATGGTTTCGGTGCAGTTGATGAATCAACCAGCGGCCGTTTTGGCAGACCACCCCAGCGACCGCCAACTGATGAACGATCGTTGCAAAGATCTTCACGAAAGCTTTGATTTTCATGAACCATTTGAGCGAATCCGTGACGCCGTCGAAGAAGCACAAAATGAGTAAATGGTTTTCTTTTCGGAGTTAATCCGTGAACGCAACTCCTACATGCCGGACCATGGACCTCCGCTTACACTGCCGTGTTTCAACGGACAACTCTCAACCGGCCCTGGTACAAAGGCCACTGACTCATCTGCTTCCCACGAACTGGGAATTCCATCCTACCAAAATTACGTCGTTGCACTTTGACCGCCGGTCGATCACAACTTACGGCTTCACTTTTCCTGATTCTGTCGCGAATTCAGATCCGACCTCAGACTCCCCGCCGTCCGGAGAAATCAATATCCCTTCCGCAACGGCAACGAACACTCGCCTCGCCTTTCGTGCCGGAGACCGGCCGACGAAGATTCGTCCTCCGCGCAACATCATCAAATTAGAAGACCGGCTGTATTATCTGTTGCAGCCACCTTTGGAAACGATCTTTACTAACCGTTCACTGGAATTTCCTTGCACACCTTTTGCTTATCAACTGGAAGGAGTTGGTTTTCTTTATCCACGTCACGCGGCCATACTGGCTGATGAAATGGGATTGGGAAAGACGATGCAAGCCATCACAACCGTTCGCCTACTGGCGACTGCGGGTGAAGTCCGCCAGGTGCTGGTCATTTGTCCCAAACCGTTGGTGACAAACTGGCAGCGGGAATTCGCCCAGTGGGCTCCCGAAATCCCTGTAACCATCATCGAAGGCAACCGCAAACGACGGGAATGGCTATGGAACATGACCGATACGTTGGTCAAGTTAGCCAATTACGAAATTGTCATGCGTGACAAGTTGCTGCTCAAGGAAATGGAAAGTTCTTTCGACCTGGTGGTTTTAGACGAGGCCCAGCGCATCAAAAATCAGTCCAGTGCCACAAGTCGTGCTATCCGATCGATTAAACGGCATCGCAGTTGGGCGCTGACCGGCACTCCGATTGAAAATAGTTCCGAAGATCTATGCTCTATCTTCGATTTTCTTTCACCTGGAACAGTCCGGCGGGACTGGAAACCCCAACGTCTACGACAAGCGACCGAGGACTATTTGTTGCGCCGAACTAAACGGAAGGTTCTCAAGGAACTTCCGCCTATTCTTTATCGAGATGCGCAGCTTTCACTGACCAGTGAACAAATGAAAACGTATCAGATGGCCGAAGACGAGGGCGTGGTTCGCTTGGCCGAACTGGGTGGCGAAATCACAGTACAACATGTGTTCGAGCTCATCTTGCGTTTGAAACAAATCTGCAACTTCGATCCGGCCACAGACCGGAGCAGCAAATTTGAACGACTCTTCGTCGACCTGGAAGAATTAGTCGCCAGTGGTGAAAAAGCAATCGTGTTCAGCCAGTGGGTAAAATCTTTAAACAATCTTAAAGGGCGCCTGTCCAGTTATTGTCCATTGGAATACCACGGCAAGATTGCTACTCAAAAACGGGACGATGTCATTCAGAAATTCCGCGATGACCCTCGACACCAAGTGTTGTTAATAAGCTACGGAGCGGGCAGCGTAGGACTCAATTTGCAGTTCGCGAGTTACGTGTTTCTCTTCGACCGTTGGTGGAATCCTGCCGTGGAAGATCAAGCCATCAATCGAGCTCATCGCATTGGAGCCAAGGGGCCCGTGACGGTAACCCGCTTTCTGACCCAAGGAACGGTTGAAGAACGAATTGACGAGGTACTGCGGCAAAAGCGAAAAATTTTCGACTCGATCTTCTCTGACAATGACACCCCAAAAAATGCCGGGCTTTCCCAACAGGAAATCTTTGGACTCTTTGACCTACGGGTACCAATAGGATCCACCAAGTCAGCCGCATGATGGACGACCGGACAAGGAGAAGCCAGCCGGGCCGCAACCAAGTCCGAAACGAACAGGAAGGGTGCACCCGCTGAACTCTGAAATTTGCCTGCTTCATTCATCCTTTTCTTCCTAACCGGTCCTCCGACCCGCTTCATTCATCCTCCAGGAAGCCCTCGCAACGGTGTGCACAGTCGCCCGAACCTTCTATCATGGCCAGTATGGAAGCTTCGACTTATAAGTTCGACGTGCTGGTCATTGGTGCTGGTCATGCTGGTACAGAGGCTGCGCTTGCCGCGGCACGCCTGGGTGCCAAAACCGGACTCCTGACCACCAATCTAGATACTGTCGGACAGATGAGTTGCAACCCGGCCATTGGAGGCATAGCCAAGGGTCAGATCGCTCGTGAAGTCGATGCGCTAGGTGGTGCCATGGGCCGGGCGATCGATGCAACGGGAATCCAGTTTCGGATGCTAAATCGCCGCAAGGGCCCGGCCATGCACAGCCCGCGCGCGCAGGCAGACAAGAAGGCTTATCAGCAAGAAATAAAACGGGTTGTCGAAAGCCAGGAAAATTTGTCCCTGCGCCAGGAAGTGGTCCAGGATCTTCTGGTCCAGAACGCCCTAAACGAATCACGGATTACTGGAGTTCAGGTTCAAGGTGACGTGGTGTACCAAGCCCCTTGCGTCATTTTAACGACGGGTACCTTCCTTTCTGCCCTCATGCACACCGGTGATACAAAAACTGCTGGCGGCCGAGCGGGCGAAGGAACCACTTCAGGAATCAGCGGAGCTCTTCGCCGCCTGGGCTTTGAAATCGAACGCTTCAAGACGGGAACCCCACCGAGGATCAATGGCAGAACGATCGACTTCGACCGTACCGAAATCCAGCCAGGCGATGATCAGCCTCAACCTTTCTCATTCATGACAAAGCGCCTTGATGTCGATCAGCTTCCCTGTTGGATCACCCACACCAATCCGGAGGTGCATAAACTGATTCGTGACAATCTGCAGCGTGCTCCGATGTACAGCGGTCAAATCCAAACGAGTGGACCGCGTTATTGTCCTTCGATCGAAGACAAAGTCGTGCGTTTCGCTGACAAGTCTCAGCACCAACTTTTCCTCGAACCGGAAGGACGGCATACACTGGAATTTTACGTCAATGGCGTCTCCACTAGTTTGCCCCGAGACGTTCAGGATGCCATGCTTCAAAAAATTCCCGGTTTGGAAAACGCGCAAATCATGCGCTACGGCTATGCCGTGGAGTACGATTTTTGTTCCCCACAACAACTTTGGCCTTCACTGGAAACCAAGACCGTTTCCGGGCTCTACTTTGCAGGACAGATCAATGGGACCACCGGGTACGAGGAGGCGGCAGCGCAAGGACTGATGGCTGGCATCAATGCGGCCCTCCAATTGCAGGGTAAGGAACCACTCGTGCTCAACCGACAACAAGCCTACATCGGTGTGCTCATCGACGATCTGGTAACACGAGGAGTGGATGAGCCTTATCGCATGTTCACCAGCCGTGCTGAGTACCGGCTCTCTTTGCGTCAAGATAATGCTGACAGAAGGCTCACGCCGGTCGGCCAGCAACTCGGCCTGATCGAACCGGCACGTTGGCAGCTATTGGAAAAAAAAGAAGAACAAATCGCCCTCGCCTTGCAACTGCTGGGCAACCACCGATACGAAGGGGTGACCCTGGAAAAGTATCTCCGCCGCCCGGAAACCAACTGGTCTGATTTACAAGCGGCCTGTCCCCTACTCAACGACATTGGTCCACTCGAGTCAGAACAGATTGTCTACGATATCAAATACGAAGGATACATTTCTCGTCAACAGGTTGAGGTAGAACGTCAAAAGCGACTTGGCGAACAACGAATCCCGACCGGATTTGATTTTTCCACCCTGCAAAATCTACGGGCCGAGGCCCAGGAAAAATTTTCTCGCATCCGCCCTTTAAGCCTTGCACAGGCCAGTCGCATTAGCGGAATTACTCCTGCCGATGTGGCTGTGCTGATGTTTTATCTGCACAACCCGGCAAAACGGACTTGAACTGCCGGCCTCAGCCAAGTGGAATACGGCGATCAACAAGTTGACCAGTGACGGAACCGTACAGACTGAGGCCGATTGCTTCGTCCAACCGTGAAAGCCAGCCAATCCGGCCCCACACCGTGTGGTGTTTCGTTTTATCCGTCCAGGGTAGACGCGCCGGTTAGTCGACCTGCGGGCAGTACCACAGGAACCGAACCGGCGTGGCAACCGTTCAACGCAAGGCTCATAAGGAAATCGCTAAAACAGTGATTCCAAACTCCTCCCAGTCCACAATCCGGGCGCTCCGGGCGCCTTGCGAAACAGGTCCCGGCGGAAGAGCACGGCAGCTTGAAGACTGCCGACAGACTCACGCGAGGTCCCGCTCGGCGAGAAAATCCGCGTGGTTCTCCGATTTCCCCAAATGACTGTACAAACGCTATTGCATGTGTACACACGTATATTATGATGACGGTGGGGTTACTCAAAGTTTCGCTGGTTGCAGAAACAATCCAGGAAGGATCGAAAAAATCCATGTCTATCTACGACCAACTCACCAAGCGGCAAAAGGAAGTTTACAAATTCATCCGGGATAAAATTCAGAATCGCGGCTATGGACCCACCGTGCGTGAGATTGGTGCGAAATTCAAGATAAGCTCTCCTAACGGTGTCATGTGCCACTTGAAAGCGCTGGAAAAAAAGGGCATGATTACGCGTGAACCCAACATGTCTCGGGCCATCCAACTGGCAGCTGAACCAGTTCACGACAAAGGTCTTCACCTGGTGGGGCAGGTTGCGGCCGGCGTGATGCACGAAGCGATCGAACAAAATGAACGGGTTGATTTCGGGGAGATGTTTTCCAAGAAAAACATGTTTGTACTCCGCGTTAACGGCGACTCGATGATCGAGGCGCACATTGACGATGGGGATTACGTCGTCATCAAACGCCAGCGGACAGCTAACTCTGGGGAAATGGTCGTCGCGGAAACAGAGGATGGGGAAGCGACCCTGAAATACTGGCATCCGGAAAAGAACCGGGTCCGACTCCAACCGGCCAACCGTTCGATGTCTCCCATCTACTCACGAAACGCACGCGTCACCGGTGTGGTCGTGGGCGTTGTCCGCAAAGTGTGAGCAGTTCAATTCGCCCTGCTCAATGCCTCGCGCACACGATCCAGCTGAGAGAGAACTGCGGGACTCGGTTTCAAACGCATGCTTTCTGCCAAATGATGCTCTGCCAATCTGATTTTATTTTGCTTGGCGTACAGAATGCAGAGTTTAACATGTGAGTTGGTAAAGTCCGGATTGATTTTTAGTGCCTGCTTGTAGTGTTCTTCCGCTTGCGAAATTTGGTTTCGCCGTTCATACGTGATGGCCAAGTTGTGGTATGCCTGACCATGCTGCGGTTTCAATTGAAGAACTCCTTCAAATGCCTGGGCTGCCTGATCCCAGTTTTGATTCTCGACGAGCACAACACCCAAATTAAACTGAGCCTCGACTGATTCAGGGTTCACCTCCAGCGCATTCCTGTAGGCGGAGATCGCTTCATCCGTTTGGTCTTGCATAAGAAAGACATGCCCCAGTTTCACGTGTGCTATCGCCCAGTTAGGCCTGAGCAAGGCTGCCCGACGGCAACTGTCCAGGGCTTTCTCAGCCTGTTGAAGGTCGATCAGGATACCACAAAGTTCGATTTGGGCATTGGCGTTGTACGGAAAGGCCTCAGCAACTTTCGCTGATCGATCAACCTTGTCAGCCACGGAACCGTTGTATTCGAGCACACCCAAAATCACGGCGGGCACGAAAAGCAACAGCCAAAGTAGCGAGTGACGCAGCGCAGGTGACAACACTTGTTGCGGCCTTTGCAGATCCTGCGCAGGAGCGTCCCCTTCAGATTCACTGACTCCCAGTGATCGTCGCGTTGAGGTCTCACGAACTTTCCAGATGAAGCCATCCAGGTAGTAGTGGTAGGTGGCGGAGGTAGCAATCAGCACAGCAAGGATCTGCGTCAGGAAGCCATCGCTAAATTGCTTTCCGATCGTCATGGAACCGAAAGCCAAACACAGGGCAATATACAACACGACCAGTATGGCCCGCGGTCGAAACAGGAATTGGATAAAACTACCGGCATTCAAACCGTTTTCTGCGCGCTGACGGTTGACGAACCAAACGATGGCCAGGTACTGGATGTCATGACACGACTCGAAGAGAATGTATCCCAAAAGTGGTGTTTCCACGATGGCCATGGCATATCCGAGATACGTAAACGTAATGGAAAAGAGGATGATCTTGAGCGGATTAATGGATTGGCCTTGTCGCAACAAACGCACGAGGTGAATGGCGTATGCTGCAGAGACGGCCACAGCCATTGCCAACCAAACCATACGCGCGTAATGAAATAGCTGCGCAGGCAAGAGAGGACCACCACTTGCGTAATAATTGCTCAAATAATTGGTGCTACTGTAGGCGAAGATTGAAAACCAGTAGAACCACAGGACGCATGTGGCATAGTCAAAGCGAGCGGTTGTTTTTGAAAACGACTTGGCCTTGGCATCATAGATGCGACCAAAACCGTAGATCTGCATCATCCAATGCCAGCTTCCCCACAAAAACATCAAGAAGATAAACGCATGCAAGTTGAGGTAAGTAAACGTCGCACACAAAGACATCAACAGAATCGGGGCCACAATCAACCGCAGGCGATACCGCCGAAACAAGGCAGGGTCCCCGTAAGCCCGTATCATGCCCGGCAGGTAATGTCCCACCGCCAACATAAGCCCGAGCCCAATCAAAAACCCCTGCCATTGATAGTGCCCGGCTGCCACAAAGAGGAGCATCACAGCAAGCGGTGTCAACAGAATCAACATCCCATCCTTGAGAGGGCTGAGGATCCAGTAGTTCGCCGGGATGAAGCTTCGCCTATCACCCTGCATCACAGGATTGGGTAGCCTAGCGGTGCTCACACTTATTGGTCCTGAAATCGAGCCGCCCAAATGATGTTAGCTAGTAAGGCAGCCAGGGATTGATGGAAATCGGAGCCAGACAGCACCGAAACGGCTCAACATGCAGCGATTCGTGACCACCGAACCGGATGGATGACAACACAAGAGGCCATTTTGTCTATTGTGACACAAGCAGTCGCGAACACAAGACTTCGTCGGAAAACACTTTGGTTACACCGGGTGATCCTGAGATTTTTTCCGAAACCTGGTAACACCAAGTCCGGGCCTTCTCTCTGAAAATGAAGAGAGCATCGCTGGAAAACTCGTCGAAAAGACGGTCGCCAGCTACGCGGATTTTTCCAATGAATTGGATTGGCTTAATTTGTTGTACAAAGTCTTCAAACTGACACCCAGTTCCTCGGCTGCCTTGGGTTTACTTCCTTGATGTCGTTCCAATGCTTCGTGAACCGCCTGCATCTCGATTTCGCGAAGCGTCAAAGGCCCGATACGTTTTAATACGCGCAGGCCTTTGCCACCGTCGGTAAACCGCTCCGGTAAATGCTCGGTTTTAATCGGCAACTGGTCACACAAAATAGTGGCGTGTTCGATCACATTGGCCAGTTCGCGCACGTTGCCGGGCCAACCATGCGACTGCAGTGCCCTGATTGCCTTGTCGCTGAATAATGTGTCATCCGGCCGGATTTTCGGATGGAAACGCATGAGCAGATGGCGGGCCAAACTGGATATATCCTGAATTCGATCGCGCAGTGCCGGTAGCGCAATCTCAAACGTATTAATACGAAACATCAAGTCCTCACGAAATTCTTCGGTAGTGACCATGCTGTCGAGATCGCGATGAGTAGCACACACGACTCGCACATCGACCTGGTAGAATTCGTTATCGCCGACTCGGCGAATCTCGCCACTCTCCAGTGCACGTAACAGCTTCGCTTGGATTGCTTTCGGCAATTCGCCGATTTCGTCCAGAAACAACGTTCCACCGTCAGCCACTTCGAACAATCCCATCCGATGTTCTTCCGCCCCGGTAAACGCACCTTTACGGTGCCCGAACAGTTCACTTTCAATCAGGTTTTCAGGTAGAGCGCCACAATTAATCGCCACAAAAGGTTTTTCGGCACGCAAACTCTGATCGTGTACCGCCCGCGCGACAAGCTCTTTACCAGTTCCCGTTTCGCCGCGAATCAGCACTGCCGAGTTCGTAGGAGCCACCTTGGCTGCGCGTTCACAAACCCGTTGCATCTGTTCACTGTTACCCACAAGCTGGCATTCGCCTTCGATACGTTTCAGCTGCCGCTTCAGCGCACGATATTTATTCGTCAATTCGCGACGGTCTGCGATTCGGTTCAAGAGCGTTTGAAGTTCGACCAACTTGCATGGTTTCGTCAAATAATCACAGGCACCGTGACGGATTGCGGAGACGGCCGTCTCGAGTGAAGATTTTCCAGTAAGAACAACGGCTTCCGTATCCGGTGAGAGGTCTTTAGCCCGGGCAATGACTTCGATGCCATTCAAGCCGGGCATGTCAAGGTCCACCATCACGCAGTCATAGGTATTGCGTTCCAACGCTGCACAAGCAGTGGTACCGTCGGGGCAGACCGTGACCTCGTGTCCCATCCGGGGTAGTTCGACGCCCATGAAGGTCTGAAGTGATGGCTCGTCATCAGCAAACAAAATTTTTAATCGGCTAGGCGGTTTGATATTGATGTTTGGACTCCTCCTTTATCTTGTCTTGCCTGCGGGGCAAGCTGACACAAAACTGAGATCCTTTTTGTGGTCCATCGCTGGTTGGATCAATATGACCCTGATGTTCGTTCACAATCCGAAAGGTAATAGAAAGCCCCAAGCCTGTACCTTTGCCATCGCGACGTTTGGTAAAAAACGGATCGAATAAATGCTGCAATACTTCGTCGGTCATGCCGCAACCGTCATCCGTCACAATTAGCAAAGCGTGTTCTTCGGTCTGCGTGACCTGAACTTCCACCTTGCCCCCACTTTCAATGCTTTCCAGTCCGTTCGTGATGAGATTCAAGACCACTTGCTTGAATTCCTGAGCATTCACCGGAGCAATCACGGGCTCCTCCGCCTGAAACTCGATGGTCTTCTGCTTGTATTTTCCTACGTGGCCCACCATGTCGATCACGCCCCGTACAAGTTCTCGCAGGTCCATATCGTGTTTCTGTGAATCACTTTTTCGCGAGAAGTCCAACAATTTTTCCGTGATCTCTTTACAGCGAAACGCTTCGTCTTGAATCATACGCAAATAATTGCGCGTGACGGAAATTTCCTGGTTGTGCTCAGCGTCAGGCTTTCCATCATCCTGCTGAATGATGTCGTGCAGTCTCATTTCCAGCGATTCCGCGCAAAGAGCGATGGAAGCCAGCGGATTATTGATTTCGTGTGCCACTCCAGCGGCAAGAAATCCAACACTTGCCAGTTGCTCGCTCCGCAATACCTGCTTGGTGCGTAGTTGTACCTCCCGGTCAAGGCCTGTACGTATCTTCTGGAAATTCGCCGTCATGTCGTTCAAAGCCTCGGACAACGTCGACATCTCGTCATGCGTATCCAGTACAATTCGATAGTCAAAATTTCCCTGGGCAATGTGTTCAGACCCGTCGATCAGGATCTGCAGAGGCCTGAAGATCCAAGTGTAAAAGAGAACGACAAACACACACAGCAGGACAACCGCAGCAATGAGTGACGCCCAAGTCATCACCATCCAGGTGTGGTATCGACTACGGACATCCTGTGCGAAAGTCATCATACGGTGATGCAGAAATCCAGGTAATTCGACCCCCAGTTCACTGAGTCGATCCGATTCGGCGTTTAAGTCATCCACGATGACCGTTTCCAGCATGAAATCCTGCTGTTTATGGAGAGTTTGAATGCGGCGCAGGGAACGTTCCATTTCCCTGACGGTCGACCACTCATCCCGGTTATCCGCGATGCTTTGATCCATCTCTGCATTGATTTTCAATTGTGCACGATAATTGTCCAGCGATTCCTGAACCGCCACATATTTCAGACGGAAATCGTCGTAAAGAAATGGACTCGATCCTCGCCCATTCAGTTGCTCCACCATGGCATTCGTTTCCAACAAGTACTCGTTGGCCTGACGAATTCGGCTGGCCGTCACGCGAAGGTCGTTAATACGCTGCGCCAGGACCGAAGCCAAAGGCAACTCTCTCACGCGGTGCCGCACACTGCGTGCCAGCCCACGATAGGCGTAGACTCCGTGGAAGGCTTTGAAGGCCATGGTCCCAACGATAACCAACAACAACATCAAGCCCACCAGCATTTTCTTCTTGATGGGCCAATGGGACAGCATCGAAGATCTCCTGAAACGGTCATAAGAACTTGATCCCAAGTGCCAACGCCGGAGTCGAGAGAGGCCAGGCTGGGAAAAGAGGCGAAAGTGTAACCGCCCATTCGAAATGAAGGCAAGGTGGAATTGAAGGCTCCACCGCTGCGCGACGCCGTAACGCTTTGCCTTCGCTAGCAGTCCACGACTCCAACACGCTCACTTAATGTCGGAGTACCCGCTGCATCAAGGCGAGTCCGATGACACACAGGATGATATTTCCCAGCCAAACAGAATAGGGAGGTAGTGCGCCACACTTGGCTCGTCCCACGGCCAATGCCAGAAGCGGGTAGTAAAGAACTAGTATGGGCAGGAAACAGACACCAAAAGTCGTCATCAAATCCGAGTTTCTCATACGGATGGCTAAGGGCGCACCGACAAAGACGAAAAACAAGCAACTGAACCCGTTCGCCCAGCGACGATAGGGTTCGGTCCGCAGGCGGTGCAGTCTGTGAATATGATGGCCGATTGTATCAAAACGGTCTTGCCACGCTTGAGTCGCCAAATCGGAAAGCTCGCCCGTCAACATGCCGTACGCGGCGTCGGCAGCCAAAGACTGGCGGAAATTCTTGATGATTTTCCGCTGCGTCGTAATGGCACTTTGAATGTTTCTGAGAGCAATCTGGGAGGTCCGCGCCACACTCAGATCTGTTTCCGAATTCTCAAACAAGGGTATCACATGGGGTAGCGTACCCGGGTGGCTAAACACAACATTGTCACCATATTCAATGTTGGAATCTGTAAGATAAATAACAAATTCCCCGGCTTCATGATCCGATCGCAATTCGGCAGACTTGGCAAGAACAGTCACAGGAGGTGAATTGTCATGCGGATGGATGAGGATCATGGGTTCAATCATCATCTGTCCCTCCACACGACTCACGTTGATAGAGATTTTGTCAGAAGAGTATTGCCCGTTCGTCCGAAGCACGGAATAGATAATTTCTTCCGCCGATTCGATCAGGACTCGCTTCACTCCGTAGGTACCCCAAGACACTGCCAGATCGTTGAACCAGACAGCCATCAAACTGGTTACAAATGCCAGGATGTAAGCTGGCCAAAGAACAGCCAGTGGTGAAATCCCCAATGACTTGACAGCCAAAATCTCGTTGAAGGAAGACATGCGGCCGTAAACGCTGCAAGCCGCAAAGAGAATGGTGCCGGGCACAGCAAACCGAAGGGCATTGGGCAGCAGATAGGGGAGAATCTTCAAGATTGTCATGAAGCTCAAACCCTGATCATGTGCCTCTTGAACAACGCCGACCACCAACATGAACAAGGTCAAACTCGTCAATGTCGCAAGAAATATTTTGGCCAGTTCGAAGGTGAGATAGCGTGTAAACAGGCGCATGAGGGGAATCTAGCAGCTCTGTCCTTATCTTCAAACGCGGCTTTCAGAATGGGTCGGCCGTCACATCATCGTTCGATTGCGAGCCCCGCTGCCGCAGCTGCTGCATGACGTGGCTGATACCACGCGTATATTGCCGGATTGAATCAGCAAAATCTTTGGTCGCGGCTGATTCACGGCCCAAGTGGCAGAATTCTTCAAATTCCGCCAGATCCAGGCTGTAATTCGCTTCGACAGCAGCTTCCTTCAGATCCTTTGCCATCCCTTCCATCCGGGTGGCAAAGGTAGCCCTGGGCGGGCACTTGAGCGAAGTGTATGGGCCCTTGCCAAGTTGTCCCCGCGTCTGCAGCGTCCTTCCATGACCGTTGGAGGTTCCACCCCAGTTCAGTATCAGCACAAATAGCACCGCTAGTATTGCGCCCCCTGCTGCTAGTGCTCCCTGAAAGTATTTTTGAAGGGCGAACATAAGGGCGGACGCCAGAAAACAGAGTCCCGGCAATACCCACTGCGATGCATGGAACGTTTTGCGTCTCCCGGGTTCGAACGCGAGCGGGGAGGCCCTATCTGCCACCTGGGTCGTCATCTGGTGACCGGTGACCTTCACAACAATCGCCGTAATGTTGTCCGGGCCACCGCGAAGATTCGCTAGATCAACAAGAACTTGGACCGCTTCTTCCGGGTCAAGACTGGCCAACAACGCTCCCAATTCTTCATCTTCCACCTTACCCGTCAATCCATCAGTACATAGCAAAAAAGTATCCCCGGACTCGATAGGTAACGGACCTTCCAAGTCAACCTGTACATGTGCATTGGGCCCCAAGCTACGTGTGATGACATTCTTGGGAACCATTGACGCCATCTCAACATCCTTGGAAAACCTTCCTGTGGCTCGCAGCTCCCACACCAAACTATGATCAAAGGTGAGTTGTTCCAACTGATCACGACGCAGTCGGTAGACGCGACTGTCTCCTACATGGGCTATTACCGCTCCCTGCGGCAACAATAAGAGCACACTACCGGTCGTGCCCATGTTGTGATAGTCGATACTGGCTTCACCTCGCTGATTGATTTGGGCGTTCGTTTCAGTAATCGCCGACAGGATTGCATCAGGGGGCGATTTGTCCCGATGACTGTAATAAGCATGAGGAATTCCATCGGCGGCAAGCTTGCTCGCTAGTTCCCCACCCGCATGGGCACCCATCCCGTCAGCCACCAGAAAGAGATGGCCACGCTCATACCAGTTCTGTAAATCGCTGGCTGGGCAAACCGCGTAAGAATCCTGATTTGAGGTGCGACGCATGCCGATATCGCTTGTGGCTGCCTGCTGCATGCAGTCATCCCAACTCGCGTTGCTTTGTGCCATCACACCGTCCCCAAAGGCCAGCTAGCTATAGTGGAAACGCCCATTCTAGCCAAGCGAGCTGTCGGCGGATAGTTCGTCAGCCGAATGGACAGGCCCTCCGAGGTGAACGGCACACCAAAGGCACTCGCAGTGACCAGGAGCACCAAGTGCGTTTGGAATCGATGCTCCACACGACTCCACAACGGCACAAGTGGGGAGGAGATTCGCTCTGGAAGTATCTCCACGACATCCCTATACTCCCGCCCTGCGATCTCCAGTGTGCAGCGCCTCGATCCGTCTCGTCCTTTTTTGTGCCGCACCTCAACCCCTTCATTGCTATTCGTCGATGTCGACTCCCCCCCTCAAGTTCGCAGTCGCGATCCTGCTAATGTCAGGATGCTGTTCTTTCGGTTGCGTGCATCGTCGTCTGACGATTCGCAGCAATCCACCAGGGGCCTTGGTCTACGTCGATGACCAGGAGATCGGAAGAACTCCTGTTTCCGCTCCCTTCATCTACTATGGAACCAGGTCGATCCGATTAGAACTCGATGGCTACGAAACTTTAAATGTTGATCAGCGTTTTCGGCCACCGTGGTACCAGATTCCCCCTCTCGACTTCGTCAGTGAAAACCTCGTCCTGAGGGATCTTCGCGATGAACGAGTCCTGGATTTTCAAATGGCTCCTCAAAAGCTGGTGACCAAAGAAGAACTCATGCAGCGGGCCAACCACCTGCGCGGCAGTTCTCAACTCGGCATCGTCGCTCCCCTGCCGAACGCCCCGCCTACAACTGCTCCGACGACGACCCAACCGATACAAGCCAGTCCCGTGTCCTCCTCCCGTCCATCCGGTTTCGAAGGGCCCATGGTTCTTCCCCATGAGAATCCCTCGCAACCTACCCGCACACCCAGTTCGAGCCTTCAAGCTCTACCAAGAACCTGATCGTCGTGGCTTGCGCCACGCGGCTCTTCCTTTGAAACCCGACTGCCGGTTGCTCAAAATTCCCTTCACACCAAGTTGGCTCGGGTCGCGGGCAATCTTATCAGTAAACACGCGAACATCGCTGACAATTGGCTGCAGTTGTTTCGTGATCTGTTCGATATTTGCTACGCTCTGGTTCAAGCGGTCGTACAATTCAGAATCATTCAAGAGTTTCCCAACAGTCCCCTGCCCTTGATTGACAGACTGAGCCAACACTCTCATTTCGTCCAACACGATTCTCATCACTTGCATGTTTTCATCCAAGCGACCAATGATGTCTGGTGCCCTTTCGCCTAGGGTGCCAGTCAGCTTTTCCATGTTCTGCAAGTTTCCAGTAGCCGCCTCGGTGAGCCGCTGGATTCCTTGCAAAGTGTCCCTTGCTTGCGATAGTGTTTGAGGAAACTCCCGCAGGGCCCGAATCAAATCGCCTTGTAACTCTTCGTCGCCCAAAAGCTGATTAAAAGTGGTCGCAGCTTGATCAATGCTGTCCATGGCCTGGGCTGATTTTCCCACCAGTTTTCGAAATTCATCCCCATCGGTCCCAATGAACGTGTTCAATTTTTCAGCCAGCGTTTTCACCTGGCCACTGGCTGCAGCTACCGCCCGCAGGGCTTTCTCAGCATCGTCCTCCAAGTTTACCACCACGCCTTGCAACTCCATGAGCACTTTTAGCGGATTCTGGGCAATCTCGCCTTGTACAAAAGCGCCTGTGGAGATGAGTACCGGCTCCTGACTGAAATCGTCAATCTTCACAAACTCCAGCACGGCATCTCCAAAGAGGTTTCCCGTACTGATGCGACACACTTCATTCGTACGAACCCGATAACTAACGTTAATTCCTAACGATACCAAGACCCGGTCGTCCTTGAGTTTCACGCGGTCGACACGCCCAATCAGAATTCCGTTCTTCCGTACCGGGGTGTCAACAGCCACACCCGGAGCCTCTCGAAACTCAACGTGTATCACGTATTCGCCCCGCGCAAAGAAAGGCAACTGGCCAAAATAGACGACCAGGAAAAAGGCAATGAGAGCCGTTGCCAGCACTAGTAAGCCTACTCGAAATTGCAGTACGCGATCATCCATGAATCGTAAACTCTTTGCGCTCTCCGACAGAGCCTGTCCTATTGTCCTGGGATCCGACTTTCGGGGTTTGAGTGTCTCCCATGTTTTTGGGACGACTTCTCACGCATCTCCATGAGTCGTTCCCCTGCCTCGCCTTTCACAAACTGGATCACCCGTTGATCCTTCGCCACTACCAATTCTCGCGGCGATCCATCGAACAGAATTTGTGGTTCACCGGCCGCCAAACGTGACAATGGATAGACCATTACCACTCGATCAGCCACTTTTGTGGCCGTTCGCATATCGTGAGTCACAATAATACTTGTGACAGGATAGCGACTTCTCGTTCGAATGATGAGTTCGTTAATCACATCACTTACTATTGGATCAAGCCCTGTCGTCGGTTCGTCGTAAAGCATCACTTCCGGACTGATGGCCAAGGCACGTGCCAATCCCACGCGTTTTCGCATACCCCCAGACAACTGAGCTGGTTTTTTGGATTTCACCGACTCCGGCAGACCAACTTCAGCCAAACGCAATGAAACAATCTCATCGATTTCATTTTGCTGCTGTCTGTCCGCCTCACGTAGCTGAAATCCGATGTTCTGTCCCACCGTCATGCTGTCGAACAGGGCTGCATTCTGGAACAGAAATCCGAATCTCATGCGTTGAACGGCCAGTTCTTTATCATTCAATTCTGCAAGGTTTCGCCCGTCAAAGTAAACTTCGCCCTGCACGGGTTTTACCAACCCAATCAATGTTTTGAGTAAAACAGTCTTGCCACAACCGCTTTCACCAATTAGGGCCAGGGTTTGACCGCGTGGTATGGCCAGATCCAGGCTCCGCAGTATCTGCTGATCATGAAAGGAGACGCTCATCTTGCGTATCTCGATGATCGGCGCATCTGCCTCTCGTTCATACGACGTCGACTTTCTCAGTTGGTCAACCACTAAAACAGACTCGCTCCGCCGGGCCACAGTGACATGTAAATGTTGTCGAGCAGGATACCGATGACCAAATCCAGAATCAGGATCAGCACAAACGAGATGACAAAAGCTGCCGTGGCCGCCCGTCCTACGCCTTCCGCCCCGGCACTGCAATGAAAACCTTGATGACAACTGACCAAGGCGATGGCAGCGCCAAAGAACAGGCTCTTGATCACCCCATAAAACAAGTCCCAAGTTCCCACGAATTCCGCAGAATTCTGATAGTAATGAAACTGATCGATCTTTAAAAAATAGATGCTATACAGATATCCTCCCACCACGCCCATGAAATCCGCCATGATCGTGAGCGTAGGGATCAGAAACAGGCAAGCCAGAAAACGGGGTACCACCAGGTACTGCACTGGATTGGTTCCCATGCTGGACAAGGCATCAATCTGCTCGGTAACTCGCATCGTACCTAATTCGGCTGCCATCGCCCCGCCGACTCGTCCCGCTAACATGGTGGCGGCCAGCACAGGTCCAAGTTCACGTACGAGCGACATGTTGATTACGGCACCCAACCGCGTTTCAAGCCCCAAATCGCTGAACTGATAATGGCTTTGCACCGCCAGCACCATCCCGATAAACGTCCCGGTCAGAGCCACCACAGGCAGGCTACGGACACCAATTTGGTAGAAACTTTGAAGTAACGTCTCGCGCCTGGGTAGTCTCGTAAACAGCCAGGAGAGTGTGTTCAGGGAAAACAGTGTCAGGTTTCCGATCGATATGGCAGCTTCTACCACCACGCGCCCCCAATCGGTAACAGCGTGTACCAGAGGGTTTTGTTGGTGCCGCCCTGCAAGTTGTTTCGGCGGTGTGGCACTGGCTCCTGTCGACATCCGTGTTCACCGGTTGTGGGCACAAAGTTTGTAAGATCCAATCAACAGCCACCCACCGGCAATTCGTCCCATCAGACCCGCGTTTCCCGGATCTGCCGCTCCGCACGGGGGAACACAAGACCGTTTCGACGATGGTTGGCGTAAACCAGACACTCGCAATACCGATTCTGTGGCATCGCTTCTTAATTCGTCTTGCCCACCTGGCAACTTGAGAAAAGTTTAACAATCAGCGCGGTCTGTATGTTCGCGGAGAAGAGAGAAAGTGGGCCGATTCAAAAGCCAGGAGTAGTCGGCCGCTAGCAACTTCCTGAAATCAGTTGCCCGCCGTCGATGAGAACCTAACGGGTCGAGACAAATTCGTTCCCTGGGCAGCGGCTTCTCCTGCAACCTCCCCAGCGGGTCCAAAGAACGAAGTAGCTCACCCGCTTGCGAATCCCGGAGTCAGAGAACAAGAAATTTTTTCCGAACAGCCTATGGTTCGTCACCAGGACTCATATCAGTCGTTGCATCTCCTGATTCCGACGTTGCGGCAACGATCTCGACAGGCGGATCCTCCTGTCGCTTATCTCCCCGGAGATCCAATCGCGTGACTTTCCCGTCGTCGTCTTTGAAACCGGCTACAACGATCGTATCCATCCCCTGGAACTCGCCTCGCAACAGTTCTTCGGATAAAGGATCTTCGACAAAGTTCTCAATAGCTCGCCGTAACGGGCGGGCACCGTAATCGAGATCGGTTCCCTTTTTAATGAGGAATGACTTCGCTTCTTCAGTCAGTTCCAAGGCATAACCCCGTTCTTCCAGTCGGTCACGGACTTTAGCCAGTTCGAGATCAATCACATGGCACAAATCTTCGTCGTTCAAATGCCGGAAAATAATGACGTCGTCCAAACGGTTGAGAAATTCTGGGCGGAAGACTTTTTCGATACGCTCTTTGACACGTTCTTTCATGTTTTCATAGGAAGTATCTTCATCGGGTTTCTGAAAACCGAACGACGATTCATTCTTAATCGCTTCGGCACCCGCATTGGTGGTCATGATCAAAATCACATTACGGAAATCCACATTCCGACCAAAACTATCTGTGAGTCGGCCTTCCTCCATGACTTGTAGCAGCATGTTGAACACATCAGGATGCGACTTTTCAATTTCGTCCAGTAGAACCACCGCGTACGGCCGACGACGAATCTTTTCTGTCAACTGCCCGCCTTCTTCATAACCGACGTAGCCGGGAGGAGCACCGATCAAGCGACTCACGTTGTGCTTCTCCATGTATTCACTCATGTCGATTTGAATGAGTGCATCTTCATCACCAAACATGAACTCGGCCAATGCTTTCGCCAACAACGTCTTTCCAACGCCAGTAGGTCCGGCAAAGACAAAACAACCTGTCGGACGTTTCGGATCTTTTAATCCACTACGACTGCGTCGCACGGCCTTCGAAATTGCATGGATTGCCTCGTGCTGGCTGATCACGCGCCCGTGCAGTTCATCTTCCATCTGCATCAAACGAACTGTGTCTTCCGTGGACATCCGCGTGAGCGGGATGCCTGTCATTCTGGAAACCACTTCGGCAATGACCTCCTCATCAACGACTCCGTCCGTCTGACGCGACTTCTCGCGCCATTCGTGAGTGATGGTTTCCTTCTTCTTCTTCAACTTGTCGGCCTGATCTCGAAGTGAAGCTGCACGCTCAAAATCCTGGTTGGCGACCGCCTCTTCTTTTTCCTTATTCAAACGTTCAACTTCTTCATCAATTTCCTTGAGATCCGGAGGACGAGTCATCGTACGCAACCGCACACGGGCGCCTGCCTCGTCGATCACATCAATGGCCTTGTCGGGCAGGCACCGTCCGGTGATATAGCGGCTCGACAGATCAACTGCAGAATCGATCGCGTCATCCGTGATTTGCACTCGATGATGCTCCTCATACCGGGTACGCAACCCCTTCAAAATCTCGATCGTCTCGCCCTTTCCGGTGGGGTCAACCAGGATTTCCTGAAATCGCCGAGCCAGGGCACTATCTTTTTCGATGTACTTTCGGTACTCGTCCAGCGTGGTAGCTCCAATGCACTGTATTTCACCACGAGCCAAAGCCGGCTTGAGCACGTTAGCGGCATCGATTGCCCCTTCAGCACCACCTGCTCCGACAAGTGTATGAAGTTCGTCGATGAACAAAATTGTGTTTTTCGCACGGCGGACTTCATTCATGACGGCCTTAATTCGTTCTTCGAATTGGCCACGATACTTCGTTCCCGCTACCATCATCGCCAGATCCAGCACGACGATGCGCTTGTCAGTTAACAGTTCAGGAACGTCTCCTTCTATCACGCGTTGCGCAAAACCCTCGACGATGGCTGTTTTGCCCACGCCCGCCTCTCCCAGAAGCACAGGATTGTTCTTCGTACGACGGCACAAAACCTGTATGGCCCGTTCGATTTCTTTCTCACGTCCGATAACGGGATCGAGTTTATTTTGACGGGCCAATTCGCTCAAATCTCGACCGAAACTGTCGAGTGCCGGAGTTTTTGATTTACCACTTTTGGTGGGATGACCTTCGCCACCCCCGCTTTCACGACCACCTCGTTCGCCTCCCTCGCCCTCGACGCCGTGACCCAGCAAGTTCAGAACTTCTTCCCGCACCTCTTCCAGCTTGAGTCCCAGGTTCATCAGCACCTGGGCAGCAACACCCTCTTGTTCACGCAGCAGCCCCAGGAGAATGTGTTCCGTCCCAACGTAGTTATGGTTCAGATTCCGAGCCTCTTCCATTGAGTACTCAATGACCTTTTTGGCGCGTGGAGTCTGCGGCAACTTGCCCATCGTGACCATCTCGGGTCCGCTCTGCACAAGCTTTTCCACTTCCAGGCGAATCTTGCGCAAATCCACATCCAGGTTCTTGAGTACATTCGCGGCGACACCACTGCCTTCTTTGACTAAACCCAGAAGAACGTGCTCCGTGCCAATGTATTCATGGTTAAACCGCTGCGCTTCCTGGTTCGCCAGTTGCATGACTTTCCGGGCGCGGTCTGTAAATCGTTCGTACATTTTCTTTTACCTCGATGAGATCGAATGTGCTTCGACAACGCCCTACGCTGCGTCGGAGAATCCGTCCGATCGTTTCTTGGGACCATCTAAATCCATACGGTTTAGTTTCTCACGTTCCAATCTTGTTTCCAGCAGCCACTGGTGCGAATCTTCCAGGCGTTCCAAGTATTTAAGAGTTCGCCGTGCTAATTCAACTCGCTCGGTACGTCGATAAATCGACGTCAGCATCAGGTGCGATTCTATGTCCAATGGATCCAGTTGAATCAACCGCCCCAAAATGGATTCCGCTTCGTACCAATCTCCTTTTAAATACTGCGCTTGTGCCAGCGGAAACAAGTCTTCCGAGTTTTTCCGTTCCACCGGCCCCACCCACTCACTCCATTTCCAGAGTGCAATGAATGTTGAAAAAATCCATGTGACGCCGAACAATGCCCAACCGGTCAGCAACGTCGATGGCCCGAACCACTCGGTCCACATCCAGCTGGCAGTCAACAGTAGATTTCCAATTACGGTAAATACTAGTGCGGCAGACAACCCCCACCAACTACCTCGTGCCCACAACAAAGCTAGGCCAGGCCATAACAACAACCAGCGTGATGAAACATGCATCCTGCATTTTCTCCCTGGAATCCAAACAGCGGCGCGGCTTTAGAGGAATTGGCAGGCGACAGATGCCGCCAACGAATTGTAACCCTCAATTAAACGTTAATCAAGGCAAACAAAGGCTTTACTTAACGTTACAGGCAACCCTTAGTAACAAGCTTTCTTCACCCACGTAAATCGGAAACGACGACTTGCCTATTGAGACATTTTAATCTGCAAGTCTTGAATATTCCTTTCCACCGCTACCGTTGGTTGTAAACGCCCCCTTTCGGGTTGACATCTGTGCGGTTCTTAAAAAAGTCAAGCAGCAGCACCTTGTCACCTATCGAAGTGGCTTTCCGTAGCTCGACGCCATCCTGGGAATCTCGATCCCCTCCTGAACCGGTTTGTGTCGTGATTCACTCGCCCGGAAACCCTGACTAACCCTAAAACGAAGGTTTCTTCTGACAGCTGAGGGCCCCACCCGGCCAGTTGTAGGCAACTATTGTTTTACCCGGGTAAAGACCTTGAGCAGGACTCGGGGATATACTGATCGCTAGGCTGGTAAGCCCTGCATCGCTTGCAACAAAAGATCAGGCTCTCTCCAGGCGTGCAAGTATGACCCATGACAAAAGAGCCCGATTCAGCCAGTTGATTCGTGGGTACCCCACCTGATCAAAAAGGTGGTCACGCCTCGATACCTCCAGTGAATCCCTTACAATTAGCTGCGAAACTTCACCAATAACAGGACCCTTACCCGTGGATTCTTACTCACAAGTTGTTGACACCCGTGTCCTGCGCATTGTTGACGCCAACGCTAACCGATCTCTTGAAGGTTTGCGTGTGATTGAGGATTATTTGCGATTTGTCCTTGATGATCCGCATCTCACCGAATCTTGCAAACAACTACGCCACAATTTGGCGGACCGACTCAGCGTGATTCCTGCATCACAACGTTTCATGGCCAGGGATATCGCCGGCGATGTGGGTCGGGACATCACGACGGAACAAGAGCAAAAGCGTCCCCTCACAGAAAGCGTGGTTGCTGCCAGCTTTCAACGGGTCAAGCAGGCACTTCGCTGCCTCGAAGAATACTTTAAAACACTCAACGCACCCAATACACCGCAACTGGAAGCACTGCGTTACGAGGTGTACTCGCTCGAAAAATCCGTGGGAATTACGTTCCACAGTCACCAACGTCTGTCGGGCGCACATCTTTATGTTCTCATGGATGGCGGTGAGAATGAGCAGCAACTGATTTCCCTCACACAACAACTCATCTCCGCAGGTGTGGACATGATCCAACTACGTGACAAGAAACTAGAGGACGCCTCACTGCTTGAGCGGGCGAGACTGATAAGAAATTTAACCGCCGGATCCTCGACTCTGTTTTTCGTGAATGACCGTCCGGACATCGCACGGCTCAGCAGAGCCGACGGCGTACACCTGGGCCAATCCGACATGTGTTTGCACGACGCACGACAAATCGTGGGAGCGGAGGGTTTGATCGGCAAGTCCACCCACTCACTAGAACAGGCGTTACAGGCGGTGGGTGACGGAGCGAATTATATCGGCGTCGGCCCCGTCTTCCCTTCCACTACCAAAAACTTCACCACCTTTCCGGGCCTCGCACTTCTGAGAAGCGTAGCACTCAAAATCCGCCTACCCGTCTTCGCTATCGGTGGCATCGATCAAAACAATTTGCCGCAGGTGCTGGGCACTGGTTGTTCCAGGGTTGCCGTCAGTGGGGCCGTACTACATTCGGACGATCCCGACAGGATGACAAAGGCTTTACAGTTGCAACTCCAATCCTGAACGATCGAGTCGTTAACCACTGGACGGGTCCAGCTTTCGTTCGGACAGTTTTTGGACGACCCTTGAGATCTCTGATACATTACAGGGTTGGAAAGTGTCTACAACCGCAACCTTGGCAACAGCAGCCCATGACGAAGGCGAACGTCAACATGTCCGGTGTGACCATGGAAAGCTGTCACAACACCAAAGGTAACGCAAGGAATTGCCTGTGGTTCACTATTTAAAAACGCTGGATCTGCTTCCAGGTCCAGGGTGCACCACTTCGCCAGCTCAACAAGCCCGTTTTACCAATGAACGATTAGCAAGACCTATCCGTCCTGCACAACACTCCCTCCTACACATCATGCTGACCGAACTACCGACTCTGACGAGTTTTGTGAGCAGCGCCAAAATTCTGTTAATTTGGCTATGCACCGCCACCTGTGCGGATTCGTCCGAGCCCGCACACGTGCAGTATTTAAAGCCCAAGAAGCTTGCCACCTTGGCTAACAGCATGATTGTCGAGAGTAGTGGGCTTGCCTGTTCCCGACTTGAACAGGGCGTATTCTGGACCCACAACGATTCTGGCGATGAGGCCAGAATCTATGCCTTTGATCGAAGAGGAAGGAATCGGGGAATTTTCCTGATTTCCAACGTTTCCGCTCAGGATTGGGAAGACATGGCTTCATTGGTTCTCGATGGCCAACCGTGTCTTCTGTTAGCCGACATTGGAGACAATCTCGCTCGGCGCAAGGCATGTGTTCTGTATCTTGTGAAAGAGCCCGTTCTTCGCGATCTTGCTCCCGACCAGACTCAGCCCTGGCCAATCCTTCAAACCATTCACTTTATTTACGAAGACGGCTCCCACAACTGCGAGGCGGTGGGCTTCGACGAAAAGAACAGGACGATCTTACTCGTTACCAAAGAGCGTACTGCAGGTAGCGGAGTTTACAGCTTCATCTGGCCCGCAGCATCGAATTCGACCGAAAAACCGGTTGTGGCCCGTCGAATTGCCACTACACATTTCCCACTCGTCACGGCGATGGACATTCATTCGGACGGTCAGCGCGCCATCGTAGCAACCTACGGCCTGGCGTTCGAGTACCTTCGTTCGCCCGCGGAAACCTGGGCTCAAGCATTCGCCAGAGAACCCGGTCCTGTCATCACCCCTTTCCGGAGACAAGGTGAGTCGGTCTGCTATTGTACGGAGGGTACAACACTTTATTTTACCAGTGAGAAACGACCTACGCCCCTGTTTGAGTTATCAGGGGAGACTCCTTGAGATTGGTAATGACTTTCGAAGTCGAACTGAAGTTCGCCGTTCATGACCCTGGACATTTTTCCAGGATGGTTCAGTCTCTGGGGGGGAAATGGGGTCAACCCATGTTCCAGGTTGATCGTTACTTCAACCATCCCTCACGAGATTTCGTCAGAACTGATGAAGCTTTTCGTATTCGAAGCGTAAGTGATCGAAACTACGTAACGTACAAAGGCCCGAAAGTTGACACTACCACAAAGACAAGACAAGAGATTGAACTTCCCCTCGCATCGGGTGGTGCCGCAGCCGATACGTTTCGTCACATGTTGGAAGCCCTGGGATTTCGCTTTGTAGCGGCCGTGCACAAGCAACGAAAATCGGCCAACGTTCATTGGACCCAACAGAATGTCGAGATTGTACTGGACAACGTGGATGAAGTAGGCGTTTACGCCGAACTGGAAATTACCTGCGAACAAGCTGACGTGGAGTCAGCGCAACAAGTACTTGTCTCACTCGCCAAACGGCTGGAATTGAAAACCACGGAGCACCGCAGCTATCTAGAACTTCTTCTTCAATCACAAGCAGGTCGCTGAATTCTACGGAAGGGCTGATCGAGTCCGGAGCACAGGTCAGCCCGTCAAACGCGTCAGGATTTCTGCTGCCACACCAGTTTCCGATTCGGCCGGGCTTGCGTGTGTGGTTTCAGGATCCCGATGGAAATTTCAAGACGTACTTCTTCCCATTTCGGACTGTTTGCCTTCTCCACGGCGTGGGGAACGTCAATTCTCATCGATCGAATCGGCAACACTCTCATCGACTGGCACAACAACCTGTCTGGCCCTGCCGGACCAATATTGTGCCAGCACCGATCCAGTCAGCATACAGCCAAAGGTGTAGAGCGCCGGTGCGATGGCCGTGCCGTTACGGTCCGGGAACAGTTGTGTGGCGAGCGTGGCACCGAGCCCCGCATTCTGCATGCCGACCTCCAATGTTAAGGCCCGCCGCAACGGTTCCTGAAACCGAAATGCCCAGCCACTCAGATAACCTGCACCATAACCCATCACATTGATAGCCAACAAAGCGCTCACCACATTGACGTCCCTGGTCGCAAGCAGGCCACGATTCAATCCCACGATGACGGCGATGATCCACAGAATAACGAGATTCGCAACCATAGGCCCGGCCCGTCGGGCCGAAGATTCCAGCTTGGGCATAAAAATTACCAATAGATGGCCCGCAATGACCGGAAGCACAACCATCAACAACAAAAGATAACTCGCCTCCCAAACTTTCGACGCTGGGATTGACTTGCCAGACACCAGGGTCAAACTCAATACCAAAGGCACAACCAGCGGAGACAGCAAGGTTGCAGCTGTCGTCAGACCAACGGAGTAACTGGTGTTGCCGCGCGCATTCAACGTCAACACATTGGATGCCATAGCCCCTGGTACACAACCCACCATTACCACACCGACCAGTTGGTCGCCTTCCATCCCCCAAAGGTGTCCCACCGACCAGGCAAGTGCCGGCATGACGGAGTACTGAATTGCAGTACCACATAATACCCTGGGCCAGTGGTGAATTACCTGCCGCACTTCTTCCCGCGGTAACATGCAACCAATGGCAAACATGGTTGCGGCAATCAAATACGGCAAGTATGGTTTACTGGAAATGAAGGGATCCCAGTCCGCCAATACACTTCCACTGACCAGCGCACCCCAGTGATAGGCGGCAAGTGACAAGAGCACCAACCAGATCAGCAGATACTTCTGTAGCAGCCTTGCTGAAAAATCCATCATGCTCAACCTGACATCTGAATCGAACACACGCCGTGCATTGGGCAGGCATGCGAAGTAAAGGAATTTGGTTTGCTCCAATGCGTCAATAAAACGGGCGCAACCGGCTCAGGAGCTCCCCCGCTTTTTTCAACACCCAGTCTACGTTGCCGCGAAGACCCACGGCAGGTACCCAGTCGGCTGTCTGACCCGGTTCTGACTCCTCAGAAGACTCGCTGGATGTAAACCAAAGCTGCCAAACAACCTGAGACCTCCCCTCCGGCTGACGCGGGGAATGGCATCACGGAAATCCGGGCGCCAACTGGGGAATTCGGCCCCGTTTCCGGAGCTGGCAAGCCTCAACAAGTGGCCGGGAATAATACAAAAAGAAAGGCACATAATGGTGGTGCTAGTGGTCTTCGATCGCTTACAATAATGGCTGGCCGGTGGTTCCTATCGCGAAGGGCCGAAAAGACCACTGGACAGCCGATTTGATTTTCCACTACGATCCGCCCCTCGTTTGAACCCCATGTGTTTTCCCCTCACTTCACTAGAGCTTGGCTGACCCGTCAAGCAATACCTTTCGGAGGCCATGATGAATCGTCGCAGTGTTGGTTTCTTCGTCTTTGCAATTGTACTCGCATGCTCGGTCACCGCTTTTAGCACAGCTGGGGCACCTGATTTAGAAGAGATCAAATGCCCCATCTCCGGACGCGCCGTCAAGGCCGATGCCACCGCTGAGTTGGACGACTATACCGTCTACTTTTGCTGTGGTAACTGTGTCAAGGCATTCAACAAGGATAAAGGAAAATTCACCGCCAAAGCTTTTCACCAGGCAGTGGCTACTAGCCAGGCGAAACAGGGCACTTGCCCCAAGACTGGAAAGGGTTTGAACCCTGATGCGGTGCTGAATGTGAACGGCGTCGATGTTGGCTTCTGTTGCAACGGCTGCAAGGGTTGGGCAAACAAACTTTCCGAAGACGATCGCATCGCCAAGATCTTCAATCGCGAAGTGTTCGAAAAGAATTTCAGCAAGGTCGAAGAATAAGAACCTTTTGTCCAGAAAATCTCAGTGATTACCAAGGCGCAGAGCCTCAGGCTCTGCGCCTTTTTTTGTTGTTATTCGGCCATCCATGCAAGTACGGCCGAGACCTGGTCGCCGATCGTTGCTAGCGGCCGCCAACGAACCGTCGAACATGGACCGGGCTGCTTCTGCATTGCTGTTTTCGATGTTTGAATCCGGCTGTTCTCCTGAAGAACACTGAACAGGAATTGCCCTGTTCGACCGTCAACGACTATGCCATAATCTGCCCGCTTCCAACGAACCATTCCTCCGTTTTCTCCACTCGAGATCGGTATTTCCGAGTGCGCGAGATGAAAATCTTCTTCTCAGTTGGCGAACCCAGCGGTGATCTGCATGGATCAAATCTGATTCGCGCTCTCCGCAGTCGTCAGCCAGATATCGAGTGCATCGGATTTGGTGGACCGAAAATGGTGGCAGCTGGAGCTCGTTTGCATGAGGATCTGACGCGACAGGCCATCATGGGCATCTGGCGCATTGCAAGCGCCATTCCCACTTTGCTTCTGTTGCTTCTGCGTGCCGATCGCATTTTCCGCCATGAACGCCCGGATGCGGTCGTCTTGATTGATTTTCCTGGATTCAACTGGTGGATTGCCTGGCGGGCCAAGCAACGACGAATCCCCGTTATTTATTATGGAACTCCGCAACTTTGGGCCTGGGCCCCTTGGCGCACTAAGAAAATGAGGCGCCTCACCGATCATGTCCTCTGCAAACTCCCTTTTGAACAGGACTGGTTTCGCCAGCGGGGCGTGCATGCCACTTACGTAGGACATCCCTACTTTGATCAACTGGCAAGCCAGTCACTCGATCAACAATTCCTCAACCATCAACGCGATCACACTCGTCCCCTGGTAGTCATCCTGCCCGGTTCCCGAACTCAGGAAATCAAGTTGAACCTTGCCTGGTTCTTAAAGGCGACCGAACACATACGAACCAAAATACCGACTGCCCGCTTCGTTGTTGCCAGTTACAACAAGAAACAAAGTGTTCTGGCCGATGAAATCTGTCGCCAACAGGGAATCTCCATGGAAATCTTCCACGGACGAACCCAGGAACTCATGGAGCTGGCGGACTGCTGCATGGCGTGTTCCGGTTCGGTCTCGCTGGAGCTGCTTTACCGGACCAAGCCAACCGTGATTTACTATCGCATTTCACGGTTTACTTGCTATTTATTGAAGCTTTTCCTGACAGTCCGATACATCACCTTGGTAAATATCCTGAACGATCCTCAAGCTCTTCAACCGGCCCGTCAACCTTTTGGCTCCGCAAGCCCCAACGCTGATCAGTTGTTGATGCCAGAGTATCCGACGCACCTGGACAAGTCGAAGCCGATGGCCCAGCACGTCATCCGCTGGCTCACCGACAAGGATGAATACCGTCAACTGACGGAAAGAATGAATCGTCTGAAGGATCGCATCTGCGCACCGGGAGCCTCGCAACGAAGCGCTGACTACATCCTGGCCGCACTCGGTGAGGGGCGTCGGAGCAGACCTGCCGCGTCAGGAGCCGTTTCTGACGAACTTGACAAGGCTGCCTGAAATGCGAATATTTCCCTGGATCGGCTGGAATGCCGGGATAAGGGAACACGAGTTCCTCGTTTCACCATCAGCCCGGCGGTTCCACCACTCCAACTTCGGGAACAGGTGGACCACCACCCGGTCGATCATAACCACCGTAGAGCTTGAACATCATGCTGCTAGGCGAGCCAGCCAGAACCCGATACGACTTGAATTTTAACTGCTGCGGCTTTCCGGTCCGGGTCTCTCCCTTTTTTTGGCTGATGGGACTCTTCTTGGGGCTACCTATCGCCGACCGGAATCAAGTTGTCTACCTTCTGAAGTTCCATGAATTCGGCGCGTCAACCGACATCGAACAACTTCCTCAGAACTGGGCATTCGTCCTACTGTGGATCGGGGCCCTGTTCCTCTCTATCTTGATTCACGAGCTTGGGCATACCATCGTCCTTCGAAAATGTGGAATCTCGTCCCACATTGTGCTTTACCATCTTGGTGGCCTGGCCGTTCGGGATGGTTCGACCTACGCCGGGTACGGCCACACGCAACAATTAAACTCGAAGAATCAAATCATGGTGTCGGCTGCGGGACCAGCAGCCCAGCTATTGCTTGCCGGCTTGGTATTCGCCGTGCTGCGTATTGGCGGATTTCGAGTTCCCTATTTCGAGACGGTATTCGGCGTTCATCTCCCGGTCGGAACGGGATTGCCAATTTCAAATACTCTGCTCTGCATGTTTCTTTTCTATTTACTGGTTCCCAGTATCGCTTGGGCCATCTTCAACCTGTTGCCGGTGTATCCCCTGGATGGCGGGCACATTTCACGAGAACTGTTTTTACTGCTGAATCCGAGGGAAGGCATCCGGTACTCGTTGACCTTGTCCATCGCGACGGCAGGTGGAATAGCAATTTACATGTTTAGCAGGGACAACATCTTTGTTGCAGTCATGATGGGTTGGTTGGGCTACTCAAGCTACCAGATTCTTCAAGCCTACATGGGGAACCGATTTGGTGGCCCGGGGAGATCCTCTTGGTGAGAGGAACCACTCGGCAAGGCGTTCACCAGGTTCCCACACGGCGCGTCATTCTGCTGGGAGCCAGTAATCTCAGGTGGAGCATTTCCACAGTGGTTCCGACGGTTCGAGAGTCCTGGGGGGCACCCCTGGACATACTGGGAGCGTTCGGACACGGTCGTTCCTATGGCATCGAGAGTTGGGTTTTAGGACGCAGCCTGCCGGGCATCGTGGATTGTGCCTTGTGGGAGACCCTGCCATCACGGTCGCCTGCCACGACCGCTGCCCTGGTCACCGACGTCGGCAATGACCTGCTCTATGGCTTCAAAGTCCAGCAGATCATCACCTGGGTTCAGACCTGTCTTGAGCGGTTGGCGAACAATCATGCCAGAACCATCGTGACAGAACTGCCCATCGAAAATCTGGAACGCCTGGGACCGCTTCGCTACAACTTGTTCCGCTCCATTCTCTTTCCACGATGTCGGTTGACTCTTGCTGAGATGCTGAACCGCGCCAGGGAATTGAATCAGCAACTCCTGGAATTGGCGCATCACTTTTCAGCGACTACCGTCCAGCCGCAACAAGAATGGTACGGCATCGATCCAATCCATATCCGGAAGAGGGGTCGAAGCCGTGCCTGGCGAGAGATTTTCTCAAACTGGAACACTGCTGACGAACCTGTTAACCACTTGCAACGTTCGCCGGGCCTGTGGTTGACGTTACAGAGCCTGAAACCATTCCAACGACACTTTCTCGGAGCACAACAACTACACCCGCAACCCTGTGCGCGGCTGTCAGAAGGTTCCCTAATTTCGCTCTATTAAAATTTTCTGACATGACAAACTAGTAGCAATTTCTCTCAGCAGGATGGCGTGACTTGTCTAGATTCACCCATGTCGGAGCGTTTTTTTCACATTTTCGAAAATGTGAAAAAAAATTCCTCTTCTTCTGCTGATAAAACAGGTAAGAAGCGGGCCCATTCAGGACCGGCGACAAAATGTTTCTGAAGCCCATCTCCGCAACAAGAAATCGCCTTGCAAAACCAAAATTCTAGCCGGACTTCCATCATGTTTCGCATTCACTTGCCATTTTTTTATGCAATTCCACAACGTGTAAAAATTCTCGCGGCCCGTCTTCGAAAACACCCTTTATCGAATCGATGATCGTGGACCTCAATGACAAATGCCTTAGCGAGCGGAGTTCCAAAAGTGTTGCATGCAACGTCACAAATCGTTTGTTTTCCGCATAAAACAGGTGGTTTTCGAGCCATACGTACCACTGGCCCCATCTTGATCAGGGACCTGTACGAAGGTCTCCCAGGTAGCAGACAACCGACCTTCCAGAGCGCGCCAAAAAGAACAACCAGAGTCGTTCTTCGTCGATCGCTGAAGTTGAAACGCACATTTTGATCGATCGAGTTTCACAATTTTTCAATTCCTGAAACCCACTTGCGGACAGGCCATTGTCGAGCGACTTCATCACAGGCAAGCAACCGTCGTATAGCTGACTGGTCGTTTCATCTGTCTCCATAAAGCTGTCAGAAAAATTAACTTGGTCTTGACGAAGGTTCCACGATTTTGATGATTTACTTCTAAGCTAGTTGCAAACTTTTTTTAATCGCTTAAAAATACGAACTGTGAGTAATCGATGCCACCTTTTGTTTCGTTGAAACGACACACGGAGTGGCGTGTCAACGAAACGCTCTGCGGCGAAATGGAACGCCACAGAGAGTGGTTTTTTAGGTGTCGGAAGAGTCGTCCTTAAACATCCTTGAACAATCTGGACTGTCACGGGACGGATCTCGGCACTTCCTTTTTTTATGGAGGACGGATTGTGGCCAAGAAAAAGGCAAAGAAGAAAGCTGCGAAGAAGAAGGCAGCTCCGAAGCGGAAGAAGGCAGCTCCAAAGAAGCAGGCTAAAAAGAAGGCCACCAAGAAGAAGGCCGTAAAGAAGGCCGTAAAGAAGAAGGCCGTAAAGAAGAAGGCCGTAAAGAAGAAGGCCACCAAGAAGAAGGCCGCTAAGAGAAAGCCTGCTAAGAAGAAGGCCACAAAGAAGGCTGCCAAGAGAAAAAGTTAGAAGCGTTTCTAACTTTTATCGCAGAAGCACTTCTTTTGAAACAACAAGAAAGGGCCGCACGGATTTCAGTAATCCGAGCGGCTCTGGTTCTTTTTAAGCCCTGCCTTCCGCTCAGATCTCCACGACTTCTGGATCACAGATACCCCCAGCCCCCTTGGAAAGTCCCGGTTGGTGTCGTTGATGCGGATCAGTTTCTCATGGGAAGTCAGTACCTGAAAGCCTTCGATCAAAAGATTTCCGACCACTACCGCAAAGTCTCGTGAGATCGCTTTCCGCTTCCCATCTTGAGTTTCAATGCACAAAAAGAGAGGGGAGTTGTTAGACAGGTCTCTGCTCCAGTTCCTGAGGGTGCGACACCAGCAACATCCGGACTTCACAGGCTTTCCGGGGAGGAAGTTGCACCCACCTCCTAATCTATAAGACGGTCAACTTGGGCAGGGGCGGTTCAGCTGCATTCGTGTCGGCCAAATTCTTTACCAGACGATGGCAAATTCGCTCCAGGTAAGGTCTGACAATTGGATCCTCAAAAACCGCTTGTAGTTGTCCCTGGTCACCAAGGGAACGAATGGTTGGCTGTATCGGTATCTCGCCCAGAAATGGTAAACCAAGTTCTTCCGCCTTCTGCTTAGCTCCGCCACTGCCAAAGATGTCATACTGTTTCTGACAGTCTGGACAAACGAAACCACTCATGTTTTCCACCATACCCATAATGGGAATCTTCACCGTCTGCATCATGGAAATGGCTTTGACCGCATCCAGTAGCGCAACCTCTTGAGGCGTACATACAATAACGGCACCCGTCACTGGTAGCATCTGCGACAACGAAAGAGCAATGTCACCTGTTCCCGGCGGCATATCAACGATTAAATAATCAAGTTCTCCCCAGCGGGTTTGTTCAACAAACAGCTTCATGTGGTTGTGTAACATTGGTCCGCGCCACACAACCGCCTGATCGGGTGGAATAAGCAAGCCAATGGACATCACAGGCATGCCATTACAGTCCACGGGAATTATTTCGTTATTTTCTTGTTGCGGTGAGCCACTGATTCCCAGCAGATGGGGAATACTTGGTCCGTAGAAGTCCGCATCCAATAATCCCACTCTACAACCCGCTCGTTGAAGACCAATGGCCAAACCTGCCGCTACGGTACTTTTTCCAACTCCCCCCTTGCCCGAACCGACAGTGATCAGTCCTTTGACGGTAAGGCCCACCTGTCCCAGTTTCTCCGGTGGACGCTCGTGAATTGCAAGATCAACCTTCACGGATTGAAGGGCAGGCAGCTTTTCACGCAACTTCTCCTCGGCTGCTTCTTTGGTTTCCTGCCATAAGGGTGCTGACCAAGTCGATAATGCCAAAGTCAAGGTGACCGCATTACCCTGAACCTGAATCTCTCGAACCTGCTCTTGCTGAACAACACTTCGTCCAGTTTCGGGATCACAAAAATCCTGGAGAGCAGCTTCAACGGCAGTGGCTTCAATGGGACTCTCAGTCATCGAGTCTCTCTCTTTCTGTCATAGATAGAATGTGGTTGATTGTCGGCAGTTAGCTCACCGTGAACGAAACGGTCTAATTCCGGAATGTTCGTTGATTAAAAGTAACAAAATGGCGGTCATGCGGGACGGTGACAAGCAGGACCGCTGGGAGGCGTTGTTTACTTGTTCCGAGAAGCCCACCTTGAATTTCAAGTTCCAGATGCCGAAGGTCAAGTGCTTCAGGAACCTTCCTTTCCCCAGGGTAAACGGGACCAGATCCGCTCATTCCAAGACTGTGGAGCAATGGGGACCGATTCAAAATGTCGCTTCGCCAGCCGGGTTAATCGCCCCAGGTCACGAGGTGAAAAAATTGCGTCGACGGCTCCGGCTTCTCGTAAAACCCACTCGTAAGGACACCAGTCCCGCGTTCCCACAACAACAGACCGAGCCAGCGGAAAACGGTTTGTCGCTCGAATCAGACTCTCGATAATCGATCCGATGGTGCTTTTTGTCAACTCCCAAACGACAAGGCTGGCAGGAAATCTCTCCAATTCTTTCCAGGATTGAACCGGACTTCGTAACTGGATCACGCGCCAGGATTCCTCTCGACAGTGCTGGGACAGATGACACGCCCAAAGAGTGGAACTTTCACAAACAATGAATTTTGGCTTCTTCATCCTCGCACTCTCTGTTGAAATTGATATTATTGGGCTGTCCATTGCCATCGTCAGAGCCTCGGCGGGTCGATCTCAACAAGGTCCGGAAGCTAGTCCTCCGGGGATCGGCTGTCGCGAACACCAAGTTGTTGCAGTCGTCGATGCAATCGTGCTCGAGAAATCCCGAGCGATCGGGCTGCTTGTGCCTTATTCCCCTGACTATCAGCCACAGCTCGATGAATCAACTCCTCCTCGATCTCGGCCAAAAAATGATCCAAATCGATCGTGGTTTTTTCCCGGGGAGGACGGGCGGCAACTTGGGCGGCCCAGTGGAGCTGTGGTGGCAAATCGTGCAACTGGATCAACGGATCTTCACTCGCCCCGTGCGCCTGCTTCACTACAGCAAATAGTTCGTCCACGTTGTTCGGCCATGAATAACTCGCAAGGCGATCCAAAACTTCGTCTGAAAAACCACTCCGTTGAAATTTTCCCTGGGCGTTTAATTCTTCAAGGTAGAGCTGTGCCAGTGCCGGCAGATCCTCAAGTCGTTGTTGTAACGGCACCAATTCTATCACGAGCGTTGTCAACCACTGCAGGAGTCCATGGTGGAATCCCTCCTCCCGTCTACCTTCCAGCGATTGGGGACGGGCAGTCGTGAGGACTCGCACTGGAAAATCTTCCCTGCACACCCGCTGTTCAAGTACACTCTGAGCATCCAAAGGGAGGTCTTGCAGGTCGAGCAACAACAATGTCACCGGAAGTTCTTTTGGAAAATCCCCGATGCGTCGGCGAAATGCCTCCAATGTCGCTTCGAGAATTTCGTGATCGACAACACTGCAATCTATCGGCAGCAGTGGACCGGGATCACCCGTTATTTTCCCATAGGCTATCGTTCTGGCAACATGCTCGCGCCCGCTTCCCGGAGGTCCAATGATCATTACATTCGCGAGGGTTGAAGCTGCCAGTTCAATTTGCTGCCGCACTTTGCGAATGACCGAACTGCTGCCAATGAGTTGTTGCAAGGCAAATTGCTGTCGAATCTCCTGATGGAAGTGACGAACCAATTCGTGCAGTTCTTGTGGAGCTTCAACCCTTCCTGCCGACTCGACAGAATGCGGCTCAGAAATGTCCGTGATTCCCAAAACCGCCAGAACAGCCGGGCGATCGGAAGGATCTTCTCCCAAAGGTAAAAACTCAGCCCAGCGACGCACTAGTTGCTTTCCAGAACGTGTCCAGCTGACAATGGCTCGCTTCCGCTCGCCACGAAACACTTCTGGCGGAGGACACAAACCGGCCACACTCCCCAGTATTTCGGTCGACTTTGGCTGGCTATGGTAATCACATCTTGAGCCCAACAACTTTGCGCCTGGGTCTCCGATCCAATCGTAGAACGCCTGATTTGCGTAACGCAAATGACGTGTTTCATCAAGCAGGTAAATTGGCATAGTCGCTGCAGCCAGCAACTTGGCCAAGTCGTTCGTTCCGCCTGCACTGCGAGCCATCGTTCCTGACCCCGCTGGTTGATAGTCCGTCGTCTATAGTCTGCCGAAAGAGATTTTTCGCCTCAACTTTTTTCAATGAGGCTATGATCCAACTGGTTCCTCACAGTTCCATAACCTCGCTGCATCACCATTCTTCATTCACTTGGTGGACGTGAAACTTCGTGAGATCAGCACTCCAGCATCAGAGTTGTCTTCAGCAGTCCGTTCAAGCCAAGCCGAACGGCCCATGCCACAAGTTTCCCTCATCAGGCGTCCAGGGCCAATGCCGCCTGCCAGGACCAGACCTGCACCAATCAACATCGCAACTGCAGAGCCCCAGTAGGGGGGGCGAGAGGGTCCGCTTTTGTTCCCCTCCCTCGGCAGAAAAGTACATGACGGCAATCCTACGCAAGTCATAACCCGTGCCAATTGCCGCGTTCAGGACACCCACAACTGCCAGAATGATAAAGCAGAAGGACATGCTCGGGAACGAGGCAGAGAGGCCCAACGAGATCGCACTCCAGAACAAAAAAGACTTGCCCCGGAAACCAGCCAGGGGTGGAATGCCTGCCAGAAAAAGCATGAAGATCGCCACACATGCGGCGGCCACTGGTCGAGGAAAACCAATGCCAGCCAACAAGCTAACCTGATCCACAAGTCCTTGGCTGTCTGCAAGCCAACCAAGGGCCCCAAAAGTGCCGATGGATACAAGAGCGTACACGACCGCCTCGTCAGCGCTCACGCCCTGAGAGCCAAACAAAGCCACTACCAGCCCCATTAACATGCACCCCGTGTGGCAATAGATGAATACGCCAGCAGCAGCCGTATGCCAGTCTTCCACAACGCTGTAACATTACCCAATGTCACCGTAAGAAGTGATGGCAACATCACCGTTTGCCAACTCCAGAAACCGAGTACGGGAGACATCACCAAAATCAAACTGACCTGACCGCGCCCGGCTTGAACGGCCCCAAAATCATGCCCGTGACAAGCATCTCCACCGTCACGGCTACCGAAGCCAGGATCATGAATAGGATTGGAATCGCCAGATGACCCATAACTTGTTTTATTACAGGATTTTATGAAATTTATTCGAGGACTTTGTGAAAGTTGTCACAAAGTCTGGTCAAAAAAGAACCCGGCCAGAGACCGAGCTTCCATTAGAATCCTATAGGTCGGAAATCAGGTGGTCAACCCGCACCGAAGCTGCGATTGGAAACCCTGATTCGTCTCGAAAATGAACTGTGTGCACCACGAAAAGAACACATTTCAACGTCTGCCGTTCACCAGAGGTGCATAAAAACACCCTTCGCAGGTGGGGCAGGAACCTACGAAGGGATTGGCAGAACACAGTTTCCCGTATTCCACGCCAGGGATTGTAACCCACCCAGACGTCTTTCCAATCCCAAATTATCCAAACTTACATTTTTTTGCAAAATTTCGCTATCGCCACCACACGAGCGACCCAACGATTTGTTCTCCGGTCAGGCTGGAGGACAATGAGGCGTGCACACGGTCTACCGAATCAAATCCGACCCCAAACGGCTTGAAAACCCGATTTCATGGGGCATCCTCCCCCTCAAAAACAGGACGGCACCGGCAGCGCAGGAGAGTAGAAAACAGGTGAAGCAGCCGGTAACATCCTTCTCTGCTACCAGGCCAAGAAGCCTGGTTCCTAAAATACGTCCAAGCAAAAGTGGGTACCCTGGTGGTAAATGCGATCTTGTGGATAGTAATTCTGCCACTTCTTGTTGTAAACAGGAATTCGCGTCTCCTGAGGATACCGATAGTAGAGATCATTTCTGCTGCGAAAGTACTCGTTTCCCCAAAAATTCTGCGGATAGTAGACGTAGGGATAGTGATAATATCGCTCCCAGTCGTGCACGCTATAATAACGACCCCAGTTTCTGCCAAAAGCTTGCTGGGCAACAGCGCTCTCTGTCGCTGAAATCCAAGCCAACATGAATAACAACACCAGAACAACGATGCTTCGGATCATAGAATTCTCCCCTTTTGTCCAGAGATAGATGGCCCGCTTGCAGATCACATTTCCCGCCACACTGGTTGGAGCAGGTAGCATCTACTTCTGATACGGAACCATGAATACCCATCGGTTGTCGGTCTAACCGTCAATCAACGAATATGCGTCAAAACCGGAAGAAGAGGCGCAATGTGGACTTGCACCGTTACGGTCGAGTGAAGAACTCAGTCAACTTTTTCCGAACAGGCAGACCCTAGCGAGGCATTTTCCCCTCGGCAACCTCCTGTTCCCACTCGTCCGCCAGAGGCCAATCGACAGCACAGGTACCAAAATCTGCCAGGTGTTGATAGTTTTCTAAACGCTTGATCGTCTGATCGAGCAAATCATCATCTTTTCGAAAAATCGGTCCATGACTGGGGAGCAGCCATCGAACGTCGCTAGACCGAATGCGCTTTAACGAATCGACAAACGCGGGAATATTACTGCCATGGTGAGCGTCGATTGCACCCACACATCCGTCTCGATAAATATTGTCCCCGCTGAACAGAAGGTCATCGAGTCTAAAAGCCAGCTGACTATCGGTATGACCAGGCGTGTGCCAGACTTCGATCTGAAGGCTACCGACTTTCAGGATATCACCTTCCCCGACCAATTGGTCCACTTCCACCGGCGGCATTTCCATGTGAATCCCCTGCGCGGCGATTTCGGCAAATGTCTTGATTTTGTCACCTTTTCTCAGCGTTTCCGCAGCAAAAGGGTGTGCCACGACAACTCCAGTACGCAACAATTGCTTGGCTTTGGCAAGTCCTTGGATGTGATCCACATCGGCATGGGTTGCAACAAGTGCTCTGCAATTGGAAAGCGGAAAATCAAGCTGTCGAATCAATTCCACGATCTCGTCGACCGACTCTTCGTAGCCGACATCGATTAAAATCCATTCGTTACCGTCAAACACGAGATAAATATTACAGCCAATGACGTGACCAGCCTGGTAGTTCATTTCGATCACGTGCGGGAAGACTGGCTTCCGCTCGTACATGGCACTTCCTTCCACACCTCGGACAGGGTCTAGGGATCCTCAACAACACTCAGCTTAGCCCATGATTTTAAGAGGCAACCGCTAAGGGTACAACCAGCACTAGCGGCCTATTTGGTTTGAATACCTCTCAGTGCCGCGGACAAACCTTTGCGAAAAGAAGGATACGCCAGTTGAATACGCAGCTCTTGGAGCATTCGAGAGTTACTCACCCGTTTGTCTGACTTACCTCTCTCGGCTTTGCTCGAACCCACCTGGGGTGGCTGGAAACGTGGTGCAGGCACACTGCAAAGCCGGGCCAAATGCTGGTAGAATTCGGACCGATACACCGGATGGCCATCGGAAACCGTGTAAGTCCTCGGTGGCACGGCATACCGTTCAGCTGCCAGAACTGCCTGGACTGCGTCGTCGACGTGGATCAAATTCAAGTATCCCCGAGCGGGAGCTCTCACGACACCTTCAGTGATCATCGATTCCAGGCGGGGAATTCTTCCCGGCCCATAGATCCCCGCCAAGCGGAGCACGACACGCAGGTCTCCGACTTCGTGCATTGCTAATTTTTGTTCGGCGGCCAAACAAGTTATTCCACCCGGGCGCGTCGGAACAGAGACAGAGTCTTCATCCACCCAACTCCCATCTTCCTGCCCGTAGACCCCTGTAGAACTGACGTAGATGAAACGTTGGACAGAATCCGGGAGTCGATCGAGAACGTGCAGCAAGCCATGCACATAGACCTGCTCCATCGACAGTCCTGATTTCCGATCATATCCAACCGCAAACAATACTGTCCGTACGGCCGGAAGTTTATCGAGCGTCGCCGGCCGACTAACGTCCGCTACGATAGGCAGCATTCCCTGCGAGGCCAACTCGCCAGCCCGCTGGCTGGATCTGCTAATCGCATGGACCGTTTCACCTTGACGTAGCCATTGCATGGCAACCCGGTGACCCAGGTAGCCGCAACCAATGACAAGTTTCGACATGGAATTCAGTCCTCAAGCGATCCAGGTTGCCTGTCTGGCCGTTCCTGATCTTCGAGGTAAGCCGCAAGCATGATTTGAGCAGCCAACTTATCCCGCCGTTGCTTTCTTTTTTTCCGGGTTAAGCCAGCGTCTATCAAAAACGATTCCGCCTGAACGGAAGTAAATCGCTCATCAAAAAATTCGACGGGTACACTCGTAACACCACGAATCCAAGCACCGAAGTGACGGGCCTCTTGAGACTTTTGACTCTCTTCGCCACTCATATGAACCGGGAGCCCTACAACAAAACCTACAATATCTTCCTCCCTTACCAGTTGCTGAAAATAGGTGCTATCCGCCTGAGTGTTTTTCCTCTGGTAATTTTCGTATGGACTAGCGATCGTTCGGTTGAAGTCCGTAACCGCTATTCCGATTCTAACAGTCCCGTAGTCAATCCCCGCAAGACGTCCTGAATCACTGAAGGTCATGTTGCTGTTGTGCGTGAATTGCCGTCAAGGGGATCCCGCCACTGATGAATTGGAAAACTTGTTTGCACACGCTGTGGACTTAATCCCCTGACCGGCAAGAAACTCCCAAGACAATGGACGAAACCAAAAAAATATTTCAACGGACGAGGAATCATTCCTCGGTGATCTTCTGTGTCAACTTCGGCTCTTTATCTTCATTCGAAATCACCCCACTTAACCCTGTTTTGCATGGCAAACACAGGATGAAGACAGGAAGGCGACCAGCTCCAATCGAAAATGACAACACCCTGTTACAGAAACTGGTGCCAGTTCTTTTCATCCAACAACTTTACTACCTCCCGTACCGCTTCCTCCTCATGCTTATTTGCCACCAACGTGGCATCCGGCGTGTGGACGACGATGCAGTCCCGCAGCCCCAGTGTCACGACTAAATGTTCACTGTCTGTGCGGACAATACTGTCCTGCGTATTGATTCCCACATGAAGTCCAATCACCGTGTTTCCGTTCACGTCCGCACCGTTGAGACGGGCAATCGCCTGCCAACTGCCCACATCATCCCATTCGAAGGGAGCCTCAACCACAACGACCTCTTCAGCACGCTCCATGACAGCATAGTCAATGGACTTCCCCTCAATGGCCGTAAACTCTTGTTCCAAAACCGACCCAAAATCACGCGAATCGAATGCTTTGCCTATGGTTTCCAAACGGGCGTACATCTCGGGCTCGTGACTGGATATTTCGTGCATAATCTGACCGGCCTTCCACACAAAGATGCCGGAATTCCAGTAAAATTTTCCCGCTTCCAGATATTGGCGTGCTGTCTCGCTATCGGGTTTTTCTCTGAATTGCTGAACCTCGAACGCAGCCATTTCTGACGGTTTACCACTGCGGTCCTGGAAAGGTTCGCCACGCTCTATGTATCCAAACGACTCCGCAGGATAGGTAGGTCGGATTCCAAAAGTCACCAACCGACTCGGTCGCTCTTCAACAAGCTGTGCCGCAAATCGAATTGCCTGTTGAAATTTTTCGACCGGTCGAATCACGTGGTCTGCAGGCATGACCAGCATCGTCGCATCGTCGTCACTTTGACTAACTTGCAAGGCCGCCAAACCAATACAAGGGGCCGTGTCACGTTTACAAGGTTCACCCAACACGCCCGCCTGCGGAAGTTGCGGTAATTGTTGAAAAATCGTCTGGCATAAACTCTGATTCGTGACAATCAGAACACGTTCGAGTGGGACGAGAGTTTCCAACCGGGCCACAGTCGATTGAAGCATCGACCGGTCGCCTAACACATCGAGTAATTGTTTTGGATGGCTAGTCCGACTTGCCGGCCAGAATCTCGTTCCAGATCCTCCGGCCATAATCACTGCGTGTAACATACTGTTCCGTTCTCAAAACAGCCAACCTTGCACATAGGCATGGGCTAGCAGACATAAGGCGGGGAATCCCAAAAAGATGATCAAATAGGTAAAAAGTGACGTCCACTTATGTCGCGGCCAACGTGCCATCGTTTTTCTACAGTAAGAGGAAGTTGCCGGTGGAAATGCCTTTGCTGTCCAGCACACAACCCCGACAACCAACAAATCGCAAGCTGGGTTAATAATATGGCCAGCCCATGCGGAGCATGACAGCTCCTGGAATGATCGAAAATGATCTGGAACCTGCTGGGACACAGTTACAATTATTGACCGAACCGGCGTTGATCACCAGGGGGGAATGTTGCCCGCTGGCGAGCAGTTTTGACATAACGGCGAGAGACGAATGCCCTTGAAACAGACAACGTCAATCATATCGCTGCACGACCTGTCGTCGGTGCGCGCCGGGTGAAAAACTCTAAGACCGCGTCACTTGGTTCCTGGCCGACTGATTTCAGCTTGACATCCAAACGAGCGCCATAGGGCAGTACTTGAGATAACTTCACATGCACATCTGGACCGGCAATTTGTTCAACAACCAGGTCCGGGTTAAATTCCAGTGGCGGACAAAATCCGATATGCAGACTTCTCATACGTTGACCTGCTGCAAATTCCACGCGCAAGCGCCCATAGTAGAATTCCGCGCCGGTTTCATCCCTTGCCAGCATGATCTGCTGGGACACTTCCCGAGGCATGTCACCTGTCCTCCAATCACCACTCGGAAGCAACGGGGGATCGCCTGAACTTCGTTCTTGCTTGACTTGCGTTGCCTTTATCGACGCATTGTACGGCCTCCATCCCGAAGGGAGTGAATGGATCCAGCGCAAAATGAAAACTCCTTCCTCGAGAAGGAGGAAAGACCAGAGGAAGAATAGCCCCCAAAAAGAAGAACTTGGCAACGAAACACCCACGGCGATCAACAACACTGCTGCCCCCGGAAGCCCCCATAAAACACGCCTTTCAGACGAAGAAAGTCGCTCTACGATGGTCCAAGTCATCCACCGTGTAACACCAAGCAGCGCCGCCAAAGTAATGCCCGTGATCAGGAACGAAACTACGTCGAGAGGTCGAGACAACCCTCCCAGCCCGCGGCGCAGCGACAAGACGATTGCCACGATGGCGAGCGATGTCGAAATTGTCCAGACAAGACAACGCAAAAATCCGAGCAGCGACGGATTCGTTACTCGGAAACGGAGCGATGACAAGTTGGCAGTCTGCGCATGCATACACTTCAAGCCGTCTACGTCGAAACTGTACCGGCACCCACCGCGTCGGACAATTCACCAGATCGATGGGTTGACTCCCAGGTAAATTCCGGTTCACTGCGCCCGAAATGGCCGCCCGCGGCCGTCTTGCGGTATATAGGCCGGCGCAGGTCCAGGTATTCGATGATTTTTGCAGGCGTGAGTGAAAATAATTCCTGCACGACACGACAAATCTGATCATCGTCAACACGTCCCGTTCCCTGGGTGTCCACGTGCACACTCACCGGTTCGGAAACTCCAATCGCATAGGCCAACTGCACTTCGCAGCGTTCTGCCAGGTTGGCTGCCACAATGTTCTTCGCCACGTGACGGGCCATGTAGGCAGCACTCCGATCGACCTTCGTCGGATCTTTGCCACTAAAAGCACCGCCCCCGTGCCGTCCCCAGCCACCATAGGTGTCCACAATAATCTTGCGACCCGTTAAACCACAATCGCCGTGCGGCCCGCCTACAACGAATCTTCCGGTCGGATTGATATGGAATTGGATACCCTGACTGCTCAACTCGGCCGGCAAAATCGGATTCACAATTTGTTCGATAACGTACTCTTTAATTTCCGCATGCGAGACATCTGGTGCGTGTTGCGTGGAAACGACGACGGTGTCGACGCGGACCGGCCGAAATCCTTCGTATTCGATCGTGACTTGACTCTTACTGTCCGGACGCAACCAAGACACTTCGCTGTTTTGACGGGCCTCCACCAGGCGGTTGAGAATACGATGCGACAAAGCGATCGGCATCGGCATGAGCTCCGGGGTTTCATTGCAGGCAAATCCGAACATTAAACCCTGATCACCGGCGCCCACATCCTTGCCGCTGGCTGAATCCTCGTTAACCCCTTGGGCAATGTCGGGACTTTGCTTGTCAAGCGACACCATAACGGCACAGGTATCAGCGCAAATCCCCATTTCGTCGTCCGTGTAGCCGACTTCCCTGATGACGTCACGAACGACGGACTGAAAGTCCACAACAGCCGTTGTCGTAATCTCCCCCGCAATGATCGCCAAGCCAGTCGTCACCATCGTTTCACAGGCGACACGGCTATAGGGATCTTGAGCAAACAACGCGTCCAAAACTCCATCCGAAATCTGATCGGCAAGTTTATCAGGATGCCCCATGCTGACAGATTCACTGGTGAAGAGAAAATTACCTGATGACACGGGAAAAACTCCTCCAAGGGGTGTGAGAATTGGATGGCACCCATTATAAGCCGGAGCCAAGAGTCCATACAACCGCTACAAGGGACGTTGTGAGTGCGGTGTCCAGCGAGATTTGACGGTCAGCCCATGACCCCTATCAGCACGGAATAACTCGCCGGAAAGATCGTGTGGTGCAGCCAACAGCTTGACGGTCTTCGAAGTCGCACCCAACTGGTCGGCTACCAACTGTTGAGCAGCCTGACCGTGTTGACGTAAGAATTCGGAATCCTCGATCGCTCGACGGACGAATCGTGTCAGTTCCTGACCATCGCGGACTACCTTTGCTGCACCTGCAGATAACATCACCTCCACGACATGTCGAAAATTACTGGTGTGCGGTCCAAAGCAGACCGCCGCGCCGTAAGCAGCCGGCTCAATCATGTTCTGGCCACCACGCGATCCCATACTGCCTCCGACAAAAGCAATCTGAGCCGTACCCCACCAAGCTCCCAGTTCTCCAACCGTATCGACCAACAAAACGCGAATCCTGCCATCGTCACCCGTCAATTCACTTCGTCGCCGCCATGGTAAACCTGATTCGTTTAGCAGGCCGGCGACCGCGTCGAAGCGTTCTGGATGCCGAGGGACCAAAACAAGACGTAACTGTTCATGTGCATCTGCCAATTCCTGATAAGTCCTCAGGGCCAACTGTTCCTCGGGTTCCTGTGTGCTTCCTGCCAAAAACACAATATCCTCCGGAACAAAACCGGCAAGTTTGGCAAGCTGACACGTCGCAGGATTGTCGCGGTCGGTCTGGGCACCATCAAATTTCAGAGAACCGGTAACATGCACTTGCGCATCGTCCCCTCCCAAACGTCGAAAGCGGTCTGCATACTCATGGTTCTGTACCGCGATGAAGTCCAATCGACGTAACAACACACGAAACAGCCAGGACCACCGCATGTATCCACGAAAGCTGGTTTCGCTCAGCCGGCCGTTGACCACAGCAACCCGAACTCCCTGCTGACTAGCTATGCGGATCAAATTGGGCCATAGTTCCAACTCGGCCAAGAGCAACACCGAGGGACGTATACGGCGAAGGCTGTTGCGAACAGCCCAGCTAAAATCCAATGGGCAATAAAACACCAGACGCGGGGCATATTTCTTGCATGCCAGCGTGTACCCTGTATAGGTCGTTGTTGAAATGACACACTCGCATTCGGGATGCTCCTGTTCTAACTCTTCAATCAGCGAAGCCAACAGATTCACTTCGCCCACGCTGACCGCGTGTAACCAGATACAGTCTTCTGATCCACGACGCAACGGAACGTTTCCCGTCAGACGGGTCCACGTTCCTTCACGATACTTCCCGATGCGTAACCGCTTCCAGAGAAACCAAGGAAGCATGAAGAACAGTAGAACCAGGTAAAGTAGATTCAACCCGATCGCCACAGGGGATTCCTTTCCCGGCACCATCTCGAACAAATCATGGTCCGGCCACGGCGGTTCGATCCACCTTATTGGCCACTTTGTTTCCGCATACAACAATTCTTGTACTTTTTTCCACTGCCGCAACTACAAGCGTCATTCCGCCCCAAACGTTCTCTCCGGTTACGAAACGGCTCGGCCTTTTTTTCACCCTGACTGGCCTGAATGGCAGCATGCTGTTGCTCAGCTAATTCAGTGGCTGACTGAGCTTGGTCGTGTTTGGCCACTCCTTCAGCCCAGGTAGAACCCACAAACGTGTCGTCCAACTGCTCCATCCGGAAGATGAGTTCCGTGACCCTTTCTCCAGTTAAATACCACTTCTCATCAAACAGCTTCATACCTTCCCGTTTGTACTCTACCTTGGGATCGACCTGAGCATAGCCGACCAGACCGACGGCACTGCGCAAGTGATCCATGGCCAGCAAGTGTTCTTTCCAGCCACTATCAACCAACTCCAGCAACAACAACCGCTCCATCCTGCGGATTTCCGGACGATACCGCTCTTCCACCGCGGTAATCAATTTCTTTTCCAACGCATCGCGATGCAGGTTAGTCAACGTGTCTGCTGTGATTTCTCCACTGACATTCTTCTGAATCCAATCAGCAAACGAGTGAAGGCCCCCATTATCGACCTCCGTGCCCACAGGCACCTTGTTTCCTTGCGCATCCAAGGTGAAGTTGATGAGATCCTGCGCTTGTCCAGTCGTCTGATCCTCGTTTGCCGCCGGAAAGATCGAGGCGATTTTTTCCTGGAGAGTGTCCAGTGTTTCCTTCACTCGCTCCTGGCTCGCGCAGCTATGAACCATCAACAGGGTACGGATTTCACTGCGTTGCTTATTCTTCAAGTCGTCAAGGCTCAAGTCCGCTTGGAAACGATCATTTACCCAGCGCACCAACCCCTCACGATCGATTTTCGTGCCCCCACCGGAAAGTTGTGTGCTGAATCGCAACAGGCCGGCAATGATCGGGTACTCGGATTCCTTTTCTTCATAACGTGCGACTACACTGTTATATATTAACTCTTTCAGGTAGTCCCGATCATCCTGCCGAAGTTCTTCCTCGGCAATCTCTAAATCAAATTTGTGAACAATCCACCCGGCTGTCTTGATAAAGCCGAAATCGGGTTTCAAAAAACTTCTGGCATCGGACAAGTCGACTTGGTGGATCGCCTTACGAGTACGTTCTATCAACATCTCTGATAGACCTACACGTCCCGTCTTCTTGAGATCGCGATCGCGGAGACCCAGCCTCCAACGCCCGTTGACAAACTTAGCGACCGCCTCCCAATTCCACTCTTTGGGGTCAATTCCCGTGTCAAGATTTTCTTCGATCGTGTCGAGCACCTGTCCTTCGGCCGATCGTTCCGCCTCGTCAATCGCGTAATCGCGCGCGGTTCCAAAGTCCATACCGAGAAAATCGCGTGCGTCGAGCTCTGTTGCCAGGCGTGCACCGACCCACTCTACGAAACACTCAATACCATAATTCCGGTCCAGATACTTGTTCAAGTGATGATGCACTTGATCACGAATCATCTGCAGAATCAGGTCCTTGCAATTTTCCCCATCAAGAATTTTCTGACGATAGTGATAGACACGCTTGCGTTGCTCGTCCATGACTTCGTCGTATTCCAGCAGATTTTTTCGGATTTCAAAATTTCGTTCTTCGACTTTCTTTTGAGCGGCAGCAATTCGCCTCGTAACCACGGAACTCTCAATCGCTTCGCCCCGTTGCATCCCCAAGCGTTCCAGAATCCCTTTAACCCATTCCCCGGCGAAAATTCTCATCAAGTCGTCTTCCAACGACAGGTAGAACCGGCTACTGCCGGGATCCCCCTGTCGCCCACAACGACCACGCAACTGCAAATCAATCCGTCTCGCCTCGTGACGTTCCGTGGCGATCACATGCAGCCCGCCGATTTTTTTGATGTAGTCTCCTTCCTTTCCCATTTCCTCACGAGTTTCGATCTCATGGACCAGGTGATCCCACTCTTTCCGAGGAACATCCAAGCGTGTTTCGTATTTTTCCTGCAAGGAGGCCCAGACCATGGTCTCAGGATTGCCTCCCAGGACAATGTCTGTCCCTCGCCCCGCCATGTTGGTGGCAATGGTCACAGCTCCAACTCGCCCGGCCTGCGAAATGATATTGGCTTCACGCTTGTGGTGTTTCGCATTCAACACCTCATGGGAAACACCTCGCCGGTCCAATAACTTGGAAAGCCGTTCGCTCTTTTCGATCGAGACGGTTCCGACCAGAACTGGACGACCTTTGCGTCTTATTTCACGCAGTACCGCCGAAGGAAGGACCTCCTTTTTCTTAGTTTCACGAGGCTGAAAAACCAAGTCGTCGTCCTGAGCCTTGAGAATCGTGCCCCAGACCTCCGAACCATCGGGCTTCACGAGAACATCCCACCGATTTGTTTTTTCAATGTCGTCGGCGATTGCCTCGTATTTTTCTTCTTCCGTACAGTAGATGACATCGGGCGCCTCGTTGCGTTGCAGGGGGCGATTCGTGGGAATGGCAATGACATCCAGTTGATAAATTTTCAAAAACTCGCCCGCCTCGGTCATGGCCGTACCGGTCATCCCGCAGATCTTGTCATATAACTTGAAGAAATTCTGAAGCGTGATGGTGGCCAGAGTTTGCGACTCTTCCTTAATCTTGACACCTTCTTTGGCTTCGATAGCCTGATGCAATCCGTCGCTCCACTGACGACCCTCCATCAATCGGCCCGTGAATTCATCGACAATGACCACCATGCCGTCCTTGACTACGTAGTTGACGTCTTTCTTATAAAGATTGTGGGCTCTCAGGGCATTGTCGATTAAATGGGGCCACTCCATATTTCCGGCGGTATAAAAACTTTCAACCCCGGCCAAGCGTTCTCCCTCCCGTACTCCTTCCTCGGTCAGATTCGCGCTGTGGTCCTTTTCGTTCACAACGAAGTGAGCATCCCTCTTCAATTGCCTGGCAAGTTTGTCAGCTTTGCTGTATTTGGCGATGTCATCATGCGCGGGCCCCGAAATGATCAGCGGCGTACGCGCTTCGTCGATGAGGATGTTGTCAACTTCGTCGACAATTGCAAAATGCAGCGGACCCTGCGATTGCTGTAATTGTTTTGGATAACGATCGTCGCCACGCGCCGCAGGCCGCATGTTGTCTCGCAAATAGTCAAATCCAAATTCATTATTCGTGCCATAGGTAATGTCACAGGCATAGGATTTTTGCCGATCTGCGACGAGCATTTCGTTTTGAATCGTGCCCACCGTCAAACCGAGTCCTATGTAAAGTGGTCCCATCCATTCCATGTCGCGCCGTGCCAGATAATCGTTGACCGTCACAACGTGAACTCCCTTGCCCACCAAAGCATTCAAGTAGGCCGGCAGCGTGGCAACCAGTGTCTTCCCTTCACCCGTCACCATTTCGGCAATCGCTCCCCCGTGCAACACCATGCCACCAATCAGTTGCACGTCGTAGTGCCGCATACCGAGAAACCGGAGACCGCCTTCGCGACACACTGCGAAAGCCTCGACAAGCAAATCGTCTAATGCTTCACCTTGTTGTAACCGCTCGCGAAATAAAACCGTCTGATCCGCTAACTGTTCGTCGGTCATCTGCTGATATCTTGATTCAATCGCGTTGATCTCCGCCACCCGCCCTTGCAATCGCTTGAGAAAACGGGCATTGGACGAACCAAACATCGAGGTGATGGCGCGTTCGAAACTACGCAGAAAGCTACCGAAAACCAGTTGTAGCAGTTCCCAGATTCGTTCGAGAATTTCCATGGCTTCAGATAGAATCGGAGTTGAAAGTGTGTTCAGCCAAGGGGTACTCCGAAATGCTTAACGAACAAAAGGAGCGCCTCTTGTTGAATCGTGGGTGGTCGGCACGGCGTTTAGAACTGAGGTGGTATCCCGTGACCTTTCGTTGTTCGTGCTTACAGCGACCCACCACTTCGCGGGAGGCAACCTCATCACTGCGCAATTTCCACGCATAACCCCTTAAGGACCATAGCTTATCGACACCAAAGGCGATGGTCAACTGCGATTCGATGGCGATCCGTTCTGGCTGTTCATCACTGAGTGCCGCTGGACCGTCATGCAAAAACCAAGCAGCTATTGACGGGGTCGTGCTACAATCCCTAACGCGGTATCTTTGCACCTGACGTTCGTTTGAACCAACCTCGTTGCACCTAGCAATTACCATTGATCATGCAACATCCTTTCACGACAGATATCCTCGGACAGCTTGTGATTTTGGGAACGGGTACTTCCGTGGGAGTACCTTCGGTGGGTTGCGGCTGTAGCGTCTGCCAGAGCCACAATCCACGTAATCGGAGGACCCGTTGCGGTGTTATACTCGGTTTACCCGGAGGCAACCTGCTCATCGACACCCCACCCGATTTAAGATCCCAGTTACTGCGCGAAAAGATTGGCATCGTCCATTCCGTCCTATACACACACGAACACGCCGATCACTTGTTTGGCCTGGACGATCTGCGCCTGATGCCCTTCTATCTGGGCTGTCCGGTTCCTCTTTACTGCACAGAACAGGTGGAACAGCGGATTCGAAAATCTTTCGACTACGCCTTCGATGGAAAAATCAAAACTCATCCCGGTGCGGTGCCTCAACTTGAATTCCATCGCATTGGTTACGACCCTTTCAAGATATTGGAAACAGAGGTAACACCGATTCGGTTACAGCACGGGCCCCGTTTCGAGGTGCTTGGTTTCCGCATCGGAAACGTCGCCTACTGCACGGACACCAACCAGATTCCTCCTGAAAGCTGGCCGCTTCTGGAAGGACTCGAAGTTCTGATTCTCGACGCCCTGCGCCCGCGACCGCATGCCACCCATTTCAGTTTGGAGGAAGCTGTCAAAGTTGCCCAGAAGCTGGCTCCGCGGCACACCTACTTCACACATGTTTCCCACGAACTGGAACACGAAACGACAAATGCCCAGCTTCCAGCAGATATGGAACTCGCTTACGACGGTCTCAAAATCCCCCTGCGCAATTCCTGAATCGACTGCGCGTTGGCGGAGATGGCAGAGAGTTGCCAAAAACGGCGGGTCACCATGTGCAGGAACGACCAGGACACAATTCCTGATGACGAACCGTAAAAAATGCGGGGGCCCATACGACTGCTGGCCCATCACTACAAGACTGCCGGTAGATCCTGACCCTGACTGCAATCTTCAAAACTAACTCGACCTGGTTCTCAAACGGGCCATCGCCAGGTTCTTAAGTTGCTCGACGTAGTCCAGGGTGATGTCCAGAACTTCCTCGAAGTAGTAGTCTCTTTCGATGACGGTCGCTTCGGAATCGTCCTGCTGGTTCAACTCTTTCTTTTCTTCTTCCTCCGCCTCGACTTCAGCCCGGCGAGCAAAAAAGTCTTCTTCATTGAGCGATAGTTTTTCCTGTTTCTTGTGTTCCAAATAGCGTGAAATATTCTTGATGGCTTTTTGAAAGTCCTCCGACTGGGCAAGCCTTTCAGCCGATCGAGTTCGCAACACACCAACCATGTTTTCGTCCACCATGTTGTACTCTTCGTACTGCGCTGGAGGAACTTGGTGGAAATCGAGGGCATAATCGAGATCAGATTCGGCAATGTCAAAATGATCGGTGATCTGTGGCAAGACGACATCCGATCGGACACCATGTTTTTGCGTACTATCACCACTGGGCCGATAAAACTGCTGCATCGTAATTTTCAGTGCCCCGTAGTTGGGAGGATTGGGAATCGGAAACATTTTTGGACCCAGATCCTGCAGACTCTGTACCGTTCCCTTACCGTGCGTTGAAGAGTCTCCCACCACGAGTCCACGCCGATAATCCTTGATGGCACCTGCGAAAATTTCGCTGGCACTCGCGCTGAACTTACTGGTCAGCACAACCAACGGACCATCCCAGGCCATGCCAGGCTCACGATCGTTGTAGACTTGTCGGTTACCGATGGAACCTTTGACTTGTACGACCGGGCCCCGGTCGATAAATAGGCCCGTCAGCGTGATCGCTTCGGTTAAACTACCACCACCGTTTCGACGCAGGTCAACCACCACCGCGTCCACTTGCTGCTGCTTGAACTCTTCCAGAATTCGCCGTACATCCCGGGTCGTACTCTTGAAACTCAGCCGATCGCGGCCCCTGGACATGTCCATATAGAAACTTGGCAGGCGAATTGCTCCAATGCGATAAGGACTTCCGTTGGTCTTTTGACCATCCTCAAAAATGACGCTGCGTGCCTCTTTATCCTTCAGCTCGATCTTCGCTCGAGTAATCGTGTAGACTTTTGTTTCCCCCTGACCACCGGGCTGGATTCCAAGTCGCACAATCGTCCCCTTCTTACCCCGGATCAATTTCACGACGTCACGCAACTTCATGTCGATTACGTCGACCATTTCGCCATCGGCACCCTGGCCCACACTCACAATACGATCCTGTGATTTCAACTCCTCTTCAGGGTTCAACTTGCCCTGCTTGTCTGCAGCTCCACCAGGAATTACCTCGCTGACAACGGTGTATCCGTCCAGCAGTTGCAGAGCAGCACCAATTCCTTCTAGTTCCAGTCCCATCTGGATGTGAAAATCATCCAACGTCGAAGCCGACATGAAAGTCGTATGGGGATCAAATCCCATGGTCATCGCCGTCAAATACATTTCTAATAAATCATCCGAGTCGATCTGATGCATTCGTTTAGAAAAACTGTCATACCGGCGCCGCAAACGATCTTTGGCTTCGTCACCCTCAACTTTATCCGCCTTCAGGACCAACAGGTCGTACTTGATTGTTTTCCTCCAACGGTCGTAGGCTTCTTCCACTTCCACGGGGTATTCAGCGTCGTCCGGATCTTTTGCGATGTATTCTGTTATTGAAAAATCGTGGTCCAAACTAAGAAGTTCATCGACCCATGCCACTCGCTCTTCAACACGTTGGAGAAAACGATCAAAGACAAAATAAGCAAACCGGATATCTCCTCGCTTTAAACTGTCGTCCAAAGAGTTTTTCTGCAAACGAAATTCCTCAACATCTGATTTGTAAAAGTAATTCTTTCTCCAATCGAGTGCTTTCAGAAAATTCTCCAACCCACGGCCTGCATGGTCATCGTCCAACGGGTCGTTCAACAGATGCTCCCGTCTCAGCAACAAGGCAACCACCCGCGATATTTGCCGATCTTTGGCAGACGGCCCCTTGAGGCGGTTGCGACCCTTTTTGTTGTCGGCCTCCTTCCGGTTGGCATCCCCGCTTCCTTCCTCTGAACGATCCGAAAGCGGTTGCAACTGATTCGTATCATCAACCAGGAAAGTGGTACCCAGAGTTTCTGCAGACGGCTTTGAGACAGCCGTTGAACTTTCCCTGTTCAAATCGGAAGAAGGGTTTTCTATTTCGGAACTCGCACTGATGAAGGCCTGCTCTTCAGCAACGCCTGGAACCGAAAGCAGCACACCGCTCACAACAAAAACTGCAAAAACATGCGCCAGCAGCCACGTGTCCGGACGAAACTGGCGTAAGTAAATAAGTCGAAGCTGTTTCATAATCAGTTCCTGCATGAGATGAAAACCAATAAGACTTCCCAGATTGCCCAGACTAGGGATCCTGTTGAAATGTTATCCGGAATCAACAAATGGGACAAGATCGACAGTCCTCCAAGAGCAGGGCTACGCTCTACCAGGAGTATTATCACTAAGTTCGTATGCTTTTGGATCGGTCAGCACAGGAGCACCTGCAAGATCTCAGCAATAGTACCTGCCATGTTTTGAAAACAGAACGCTTGTTGTGACTGGTGAAAATTGTCTCGCAGGCAACTTGGGCGGTCGACAGGCCAAAACTTTTCCGGGTTTTCAAATGACCGGTGGTTCGATCAGCGGATTAGGTTCTGGTGGGGCCATGCAGCCTGAATGCGTGCACAAACGGTATCGACAAGGAGTGGGTGTGGTCCCAAATGAAATGTCGAGATCCATTGACGTTTCACGTCTCTGGAGGACATCGTCTCGGCCAGTTCTCGTGTTTTGGTGACCAACTCACCCTGAAACAATAGATGAGGTTGCACAATGACACGGCCAAAAGAAGAATTTCGGACCTCCTCCAAAGCTTCTTCTAGTCGAGGAGTTGCCAAAGCCAGAAAACAGACCCGGAATTGCGTAGGATACGCCTTAGCGGCTCGCAGTTGAACGAATTGGTGCATTTCAGCAATGGCATCCTGATCCTGGCTACCGCGACCAACCAGCAGGACCAGGGTGTCTCTTTGATCCACAGAATGATCACTTTCCACGGCCTCGCGACAACGGCGGGCAGAGAGTTCAACAATCTTCGGGTGACACCCCAGGTGAACCGTCTGATGCCTGACGGCTCGATTGTCCAGGGCCGCATCCACGGCAGCCGGGACATCACATTTGGCATGTTCCGCTGCAAAAAGAAGTACGGGTGCAACGAGAACGCGCTGCCTGCCCGAACGCAGCAACCGCTCTGCAGCCTCGTCGATCGTCGGTGCGCAAAGTTCCAAGAAGCAGGGCTCGACAGGCACCACCAAACGCTGAGCAACTTTTTGCGCCAGTTCGAGCAACTCTGATTTGCCCACAGCGTCGCGAGTCCCATGGCCAACAAGGAGCACACCCGGTGTGTCACTGGAATCAACCACGCTTCTCATTCTCCTCTATTTATCGGGCAGCAACCCTCGTCTCGAGTCATTGTCCTGTACCCGCACGACTTCTGAAAGGCTATACTACCACTTTCCTTCCAGCTACCTTTTGATCCTTGGACCGTCCATCGACAAGGGCACTTCGACGGCAATATCAACAGATGGTTTGCTATCGTCTCGCTCCTATCCGTTTCTTATTCAAGAGGGCGTTTTCAACTCGTTTTCTGGCAACGCCAATTAAAACATGGTTTATCCTTACGTTACGGTCACAAGCGGTAATCGCGTCGGGAAGTCCTATTCTCTTGATCCTACCGATGAGAACCGCATTGGGCGAGGAGTTGAGTGTGACATTGCAATCACCGACCCTGGCTGCTCACGCGTGCACGCGATCCTAGTCCAAGATGACGACGGCTGGTGGTTTCGAGACGATAAAAGCCGTAATGGTTCCTTCGTCAACGGCCAAAAGGTTGACGAGGCTCGCTTGGTCGAAGGAAGTGTCATCCGGGTCGGCTCGACGGAATTCGCTTTTCACTTGGCCACCCAACCGCTCACGGCCGCTGCGGCGACGGAGGCCCATGCCACTCAGACGATTGTCAAAAATACTCCCATCGATCCGACGGATACAGGCCTGATTGCATGGGCAGATCTTCAGGACTCGCAGCACGCCCGAGATCTTTTGCTCTTGTATCAGTTGAGTCTCAAGCTGCTGCGCAGTACGGAACCTGATCGCGTAATCCGTACTGCTTTGGAGTTGCTGCACGAACGCACGAACGCTTCGCTTGTAGGGTTTCTCTGGCTAAGCGACGACGGCGAACTAAAGCCCAAGCACTTCGTACCGCAAGACCCGGGAGAAGGATTCTCCTTAAGTGAATCGCTGACTCGCATGGTGTGTGACAAACGGCATGCAGTATGGATTGCCGACGAACCACCAGAGGACTCCAGTCAGAGCCTGGAAGATTTTGCCGACGCGGTCTGCGTCCCTCTCTGCGATAAAGACACGACCCTGGGTGCCGTACATGTTTATCTGAAACATGGTCGTTTTCCGCAACTCGATTTTGAGTTCACCGTTTCTCTGGCAAACATTTTGTCATCGGCTTTGGTACGGGCCTGGCAGCAAGCCATTTTACAAGCCGACCACAACCGGCTCGTCAGTAAATCGGCTGATTTCAACGAATTGCTCGGTGAGAGCAAACCTATGGCCGAACTCAAATCAAAAATTTCACGTGTGGCCCGAGCCAGCGGCTGTGTTTTGATCCGTGGAGAAAGTGGCTCAGGAAAAGAGCTTGTTTCACGGGCGCTCCATAAGTCCAGTTCACAGGCCGATCGCCCCATGTTGGCGGTGAACTGTGCAGCGATTCCTTCTGAACTCATGGAGAGCCAGCTGTTTGGACACAAGAAAGGAGCATTCACCAGCGCCGATTCCGACCACATCGGGTGGTTCCAGCAAGCGGATTCAGGAACGCTGTTTCTCGATGAAGTTGGCGAAATGACCCTGGAAGGCCAGGCAAAACTTCTACGAATCCTGGAGGGCCATCCGTTTCAACCGGTCGGTTCAAGCGAGGAAATTTCCGTTGATGTGCGAGTGATCGCAGCCACGAATCGTGATCTGCGAGAATTCGTTCAGGAAAAACGATTTCGAGAAGATCTCTATTATCGGCTGAGCGTTTTCGAATTGTACATTCCACCCCTCCGAGAACGCGGACCTGATATCAGCCTGCTACTCGATTTTTTCTTGGAACATTTTAAAGGTCAGCACGGTCGACCCCAACTGCAACTGGCGGATGCCGCGCGAGAAAAGCTCCTTTCCTACCAATGGCCCGGAAATGTCCGGCAATTGCGAAACGTCGTGGACAGCGCCGTGGTCATGGCTGACGGCGAACACATCCAAGTAGTCGATTTGGGATTACGGGACGCCGGATCGAATGACTTGGAATCACTACGGATCGACCACTGGGAACGCAAACTCATTAACGAATCATTGAAACGCAGTGGCGGTAACGTTCCTGAAGCAGCCAAATTGCTGGGTATCGGCCGTGCAACGCTATATCGTAAAATCGATGACTACGGCATCGAGCGATAGGTAACCGTGAAGGGGTCTAGTTTCCCCCGTACACCCGAATACGTACGATGGCGGCAAACCAGTCTCAACTCGAAATCGAACAATCTCTGAGCGAGGTCTTCGCCGACTTCCAACCCGCTTCTGACTCGCTCTACTCCGAACTCTCCCAAAAAGCGATCTTTCTGGCACGCCTTCTCCAGCAACACGCCTCGGAGCTACAAACTCCCCAAGAGCGACGTCAGCAGGCAGAATTGGATCGGATGATCCACAATCCTCAAGACAAATCAACACTGGCACAGCTGACCGATCAGGCGTTTCGTTCCAAAGTACCAGCCCGTGTTGTCGACCAACTGACCCACATCCTGGACGCACAGGGAATTCCACGTTTCTTCAGTCCGATCGACCGCACACTGCTCAAAGGATTTCAATCGTTTGGTAGTTACCTGCCTGGCGTCGCCGTTCCTTTGGTGAAAGAAAAAATGCACCAGGAAACCGCGAACGTTATCCTGCCTGCCGAGCAGGAAATGCTGACGCAACATTTAAATCGTCGTCGCAACGAAGGCGTAAGAATGAATGTCAATTTCTTGGGGGAGGCGCTGCTTGGAGAAGAAGAAGCTGGTCGGCGACTTCAAGCTTACCTGCAAGCACTACAGTTGCCGGAAATCGAGGTCATTTCCGTCAAGATCTCGACCATCTACTCTCAAATTTCCGCTCTCGATGGGGAACATTCAGTTTCCGTACTCTCGAATCGGTTGGAACATCTTTACCGCAATGCCAGCAAAGCCCGCTTCCAGCGGGCTGACGGTCGGGAAGTTGCCAAATTTGTCTATCTCGACATGGAAGAATATCGCGATCTACACATCACGGCCAAAGTCTTCATGCAAACGCTGGATCGTCCAGGGTTGGAGCATGTACAAGCCGGAGTTGCGCTGCAAGCCTACATCCCGGACTCTTTTGTGGTTCAGAAACAGATCAATGCCTGGGCCCGTCAACGAACCGCCAAGGGAGGAGCACCAGTAACCATTCGGGTCGTCAAAGGGGCCAACATGGAAATGGAACGGGGTGAAGCCTCCGTGCGCGGCTGGCCTCAAGCCACTTACAAAACGAAGCTCGAAACTGACGCCAACTACAAACGGATGTTGCACGAGGGAATGAAACCTGAAAATCTCGAAGCAGTCCGTTTGGGAATTGCCACCCATAACTTGTTTGACGTGGCTTACGGTTTAGTACTCGCATGGGAAGCGGGTGGACTCGATCAGGTGCAGCTTGAAATGCTGGAAGGCATGGCCAACCACCAGCGCAGAGCCTTGTTCCAATTGAATCGCAATCTGCTCCTTTACGCACCTGCTTGCAAACAACAAGATTTCGTGAACGCAATCGCCTACCTGATTCGACGCCTTGATGAAAACACAGGTCCCAAAAACTTTTTGCGACACGCATTTCACCTGCAAGTCGATAACGAAGACTGGCAGTTGCTCAAACGGGAATTCCTGGATTCCTGCAATAAAATCAACCAGTTGGACGAAGGTCCCCGCCGACAGCAGAACCGCTCTCAAGCCGTGCCAGTGAGCCCTCCCCAACAAGATGATTGGCAAGGGTTTCGCAACGAGCCTGATACCGATTTTTGTCTACCAGCCAACATTCAGTGGGCCAACGAGATTCTTGAGCAGTGGAAAACCAGGTGCGACGATTCCGCAACTAACATTCCTTTGGTCATCGACGGTACTGAAATTCTGGACGAACGACCCATACGGCAATCCTACGATCCGTCCCGACACCGGACTGTCGTGGCACGATTTCGACAAGCAAGTGCCAATGACATTCAGCGGGCAGTGGATTGCGGTCGGCGCGACGAGGACGGTTGGCGAGATTTGAAATCTGACGAGCGCACCAAAATTCTGGACCGGGCAGCGGGCCAACTGCGTCAGTCTCGCGGTAATCTCATTGGGGCCGCAGTCGCCGAAGCAGGAAAGACCATTTTAGAATCTGACTCCGAGATCTCCGAAGCCATTGATTTCGCTGAATTCTATCCCCGCAGCGCACATGACCTGCAGTCTATGGATGGCGTGTCTGCTCGGGGCAAGGGTCTCGTAGCAGTAGTCTCTCCCTGGAATTTTCCAATTTCGATTCCTTGTGGAGGAATCTCGGCTGCGTTGGCAGCTGGCAATACCGTCATCTTGAAGCCCGCTTCCGACACCGTCTTGGTAGCTTACGAACTCTGTCGCTGTTTCTGGCGGGCGGGAGTTTCGCAGAAAACTTTGCAGTTTACTCCCTGTTCCGGTACTGGGGCAGGTCAATTACTGGTGTCACACGCAGAGGTGGATGTCGTCATATTGACCGGCGGAACGGAAACCGCGTACACGATGTTGAGTCAAAAATCTGACTTGAATCTATTAGCGGAAACCGGTGGGAAAAATGCCACCGTTGTGACATCACTGGCAGACCGCGACCAAGCCATCAAACACGTAATCCATTCCGCTTTCGGCCATAGCGGTCAAAAATGCTCCGCCACTTCTCTTCTCGTTCTGGAAGAAGAACTCTACGATGACGCGAAATTTCAACAAGCACTGCGAGATGCAGTCCGCAGTCTACCCGTGGGTTCTGCCTGGGATTTGAGAACGCGGGTGGGACCCCTGATTCGGCCTCCATCCGGCGTCTTGTTGCAAGGCTTGAAGGAATTGGAAACAGGGGAGTCGTGGACCTTGCTGCCTGAACAAAAACAACACAACCCTGGACTCTTTTCACCTGGCGTGAAGTGGGGCGTCCAACCTGGAAGTTTTACGCACAACACCGAATTTTTCGGGCCGCTGCTGGGAGTCATGAAAGCAAAGGACTTGCAGCAAGCCATCGACCTGGTCAACGCCACAGGTTATGGCCTGACATCCGGTCTGGAAAGCCTAGATAAACGTGAACAAAAACTCTGGCAACACAGCATCAAAGCAGGAAATTTGTACGTCAACCGGTCCACCACCGGTGCCATTGTGTTACGCCAGCCTTTCGGAGGCATGGGCAAATCCGCATTCGGCCCAGGCATCAAGGCCGGTGGCCCGAACTACGTGGCCCAGCTCATGGAGTTCACGGAGAACGGCACATCACAAATCGAAGCAGAAGTCCGGAATCCCCACCTGAACGCGCTCGCGCAACGTCTGCGTCAACTGCAGAAACAAGGTGGCAACTTTCCCGCCCAGGAGGTGCACCGCACGCTCATGGCCATTGCCAGCTACGACTGGTATTCCCGTGAGGAATTTGGGTTGTCCCACGACCATCAGCAACTCGTGGGACAGGACAATCTGCGACGATATCTTCCCTTCCGAGAGGTTCGCATTCGAATTCACCCGAAAGACACGTTCTTCGAAATTTTTGCCCGAGTTTGCGCTGCGAAATCCTTAGACTGCAGAATCGCCGTCAGCTTACCACCTACCTGGAGTTCATCGGTCGTCGAGCAATTGGACGCATGGACCGAGGAATGGGCGGGGTCGATTGAGTTTGTCGAAGAGACCGACGAGGCGCTGGCTCATGTGGTCCGTACGGGACAAACCGATCGGGTTCGCTATGCCTCCAGAAAACGTGTACCTCAAATCATATTTGACGCCGTTGCCACTTCAGGACACTACGTGGCTCACAACAACGTGTTCTTTCATGGACGCATCGAACTCCTGTGGTACTTGCAAGAGCAGAGTGTTTGTATCGATTATCACCGTTATGGAAATCTTGGGGATCGAGCCGGTCAGAAACGTCAGGAACCGCTGTAAGTGTTTCTAGAAAACCCAGATCCCGGCGGCACCAGAACGACAAACAAGCGACAAGGCCGGAACGAAAGAATCAGTTTCAGTTGTTGTATAATGGAAAGGTAGCGCCGCGCCTGAAAACGTCGCATGGTGCATGCCTGTGACTTGTGAAGCATCCCGCGTGTATCTTCAATAGGGGCCTCCTGCTGGCTGACGATTTCAACCAGTTTTCGCCATGTCGCTTCGACCTTACCAAACTCCAGTCAGGCCGCCAGCGCCGGCCATTTGGGCCGTAAGAGGCAGCGCACTCTGTGCAGTGGGGCTGGGAGCTTTTCTCACCTGGTATTCTTTTGGCGGTGGTAGCGTACCAGGCTGCAGCATGGAAGGCCTCGATTGTGGTGCCGTGTTGTCGAGTCGTTGGGCAAAGTGGTTCAACACTCCGGTCAGTTTTGTCGGACTGCTGATCTACGTCCTGATCTTTTCGTCCAGTTGGCTGGTCACCCGGGTGTCAAAACCCTTCGTCTGTCAGCTTGGCTGGTGGTTGTTAACCCCCCTGGCACTCGTGGCCCTGGGGGCCGGCCTGTGGTTCTCGGGCCTGCAATTCTACCTGGGAAAGTTCTGCCTGTACTGTTTGCTGATCCACGCCTGCGGGCTGATCATCGCCTGCATCGTATTGCGTAACTTTCCACTTCCTCCCGGCTTCATCACCTCTCCGGACAGTCGTGTGAGCGGCCATGTTCTGGGAACAGGAAAAGCGTCGGCTGTGGCCCAGCCCGTTGATCCGCTATCCCAGCTCGCCATCACCGGAGGGTTCAATCGTCTGCGTCTGGCCCTGCTGGGTTGTATCGCCTGCCTGGGCATCCTGTTGCTGGTCACTGGCCAGATGCTTTCGTCAGACAGTACTTTTGAAATCGCAGAAGTCGACCAGATCACTGACCCACTGCCCTCTCAGACTGGCTTGGGTCAACAAATCACGACCTCTACTGAAAAACCGGGCAGCGTCCGTCTTGACGGGACTGGCTCGGCAACTTCTAGCTCGCCAGCCCCCCAAAAAACAAAGCCGCCACAAGAACAACCTCCTACTGCTTCCAACGCATCAGAGTTCGAAGAAATATTGGCGATGAAACCAGTCGTGCGTCCCGAGAGAATCGTCAAACTCTTGGCCCGGGGCCCTGCAATGAATGTCGGCGAACAGCCCTTACTGGGAAACCCCGATGCGCGCCACATTCTCTTCGAGTTCATGAGTTACACATGCCCGACTTGTCGAAGTTTGCACCCGTTTATCGATGCTGTCCGTCAACGCTACGGAGATCAGATTGCCATCATTGTGCGCCCTGTGGGGCTTCACAAAAAGTGCAACAAATACATGCAGAAAAACAAGGAGATCCATGAGTTTTCCTGCCACTATACGCGTCTGGCGCTGGCTGTCTGGCATGCTGCTCCCAAAGCCTTCCCCTTGTTCCATGAATACATGCTGAAGGACAAGGAAAAAATCCCGTCTCTTCAGGACGCAATCGACTATGCCGGAGACCTTATCGGCAAGGACCGCTTGGAAACCGAGCTGAAGAATTCGGAAGTCCTGGACCTGGTCCAAGACAGCATCCAACTGCTGAAAGACAGTGGTGACAAGTTACCCACGCTCTACTTCGGATACAAAAAGATCACAGGAATTCCCACATCGGCCGAACGGCTTTATCGCGCTTTTGAAAGAACCCTACATGTCAAGCCGTTGAACGACGTGACCGAAACGTCAGCAGAGGACCTTCCATCCGGCTAGGAGAGATCCCGGGAATTCAATTACTGGCCACAGATTCAATGACGGCCGCGGAGGCTTGGCAAGTTGCCGAAACACCACCGCCCAAATCGGTCACGATTTTAATTGTTTCGACCACTTTCTCTGTCTTTTCACCCGCAGTAAACGTGATCGACACCATGTGCAGTTTTTGGGCCTTGTCACTCAATACATAGTCGAAAACGCCCCCGCGGGGCTCAATGGAGAGGATACGGAAGGGTTGCTTGGATCGCACCATGATTTTCTTCGTCACAACCTGGCTGGGTTGAACAACACCCATGAACAGGGATGCGGGACTCAGGGTCACGGGCGGCACTACTCGCCCATCGATGCGCAACTGCAGGTGGGGCGAACTTGAGTTATTTGTCACCAGGGTCAATTGGTCTTGGAAAAATCCGAACGGAGCATCTTTCTTCAACCGCGCAATGACTTCATAGCAAGGAACAGGCTGGTCACCGGGTCGGACCTGGACATCTACGAACGACGGTACACCGCGAACTCCGACCAGTTGCCAGTTCTGCGTCCCTCGGTGTTGGATGAGGACTCGTTTTTCTGCTTCCTGGCCCGAATCGACGGCGCCGAACATGATCGACCCCGGTTTGATTTCAAAGTCGGTGCGAATGTTGCCCTTGATGGTCAACTGGACCTCGGCATATTGCGGCTTGTCGAAAGTCACCGTCAAAGTCGCATGTCGATTACCTGAAAAGGTTTCCGTGTTGTAGACGGCTAAAATCCCACTCTTCTCATAGGTCGTCAGTGTGTCTTTCAAGATCACAGGGGTGGTACAACCGCAGCTTGTCCTAACCGATGCTATGTGTAAATCCACGGCGTAGGGATTCTCAATCTCAAATACGAATTCAGCCTTCGTATTCTTGGCGACTGACCCGAAATCATGATTCCTCACGGAAAACACTTTGTTGGCCCAGTCCTGAGCCGACACGTCGGAAAACAGGGACGTCAAAGTGATTAAAATCAAAATCAGCTGGCGTAACATGACAAAGTTCCGGGTCCTGTTGGAATTCTGTACTGCGTGGAGTTCGCACTTGCTTAAAAAGTCACCATGTGTCGGTATTTCACGAGGTAAGTGGCTTCAGAAATCGTAACACATCATTTCCACCTATCCACAGAAAATCCGGTCATCCAGACGTTCGGCATACAAAGCCGCAAAACCTGCGCATCCCCAGCGGCTGAAAAAGAATGACCGGGGCAGGCTCTGCATTGAGCCCAGTCATTACAACCCCCAAACCCCCTGAAAATTCTACCATCGCCCATGGAAGGCTGGATCCTGCTGCAGATCTTCTAATTCGCCGGCGAGCTGCTTGGCAATACGCTCAAACACCACCTGATTTGGCCCCCCCAGTTCGGCCAAGCGACGATGACACTCCATCACGTGGTGGCCGAACTCCTTACGTTCGAGTTTGCTCGATAGCAATTCGACGCAATCGGCAATTGTCTGTTGGGGTCGATCAGAAACGGGCAAAAATTTTTGAAGTTGCGTCGCCGCCAATAAGCGTTGGCTGCATGCCGCGTTCGCAATGACTTGGTATCGAGCCTTCTTGTCGCGCCTGAAGCACCGATGCAAATCGACCAGGCATCCTAAGAATGTACTGTCGAGATATTCGCATTCCATGAGATCGATAGCCAAAGTGCAATTTTCACTGTCGACACACTTCATAGCAAAATCATGTAGAGCAGGACTCTCCAACATCGTGCCCCGGCCGAATACGAATACGACGTACCCCAGGTTTGACCGACCGACCCGCAAACCCGATGAGTCTGTCACCGCCATCGAATACCTTCCGCAAAACAAAACGAAATCTTTCTTCGGCCCTTCTATCATCGCACATCAACCAACCCGTGCCAAGTTAGATCGGGGGTCACCAATTACTCTCCTTCAGCGGTTACTACCGTCGCATTGCTGAAATTCGTATGATGCCAGGACCGGCCTGGAAACTGGTATTCCGTGGCTGGGACGCATTGACTAAATAGTGCCACAACTTCCCTTTTTACCACGGTAAGCGACGAGGTATCACCTCATCTACCTATGAGTCATCCCTGGAGACTGATTGCAACCATGTTTCTACAACTAGCAACTACAAGCCTCAGGCGAGATCGGAGACGGCGGAACGCTTCCGCGTACCCCATCGGTCGATCCAAAGGACCGTACCATGTCTGTTCTGACTTCCGGCAAACCACACGGCCTTCGGTGGCATGATAAAATATCCGTTATCCAACGTTACCTACACATGAGCCCAGGCAGGGGGTTTTGAAGCGAAATCCAATATGGCTACTGCAGGATTCGAAGAACGTCGACGTTTAGAGCGTCTGGACACGGACGAGCTACATAAGCATCAGTTAGTAGAGCTTAACAAGCTCCTAACTTCGATCTTGCCCCAAAACCGTTTCTACAGCGAGAAACTCGCCGACTTGAACTTGCCACTTTCCGACCTGGATTCCCTCCGCGAGATGCCCTTTACCCACAAGGAAGAATTGCACCGCTCTGATCCGGGGAATGATTTTGCGGCCAACCTGACATTTCCGGTGAAGCACTATACTCGATTTCACCGGACGTCCGGTACCCGTGGACGCCCCCTCGTCGTGTTAGATACGGCGGACGATTGGAATTGGTGGATCCGACTGTGGCAGTTCGTCCTCGACGCAGCCGATTTGAAGCCTGAAGACCGAGTGTTTCTTGCCTTTTCGTTCGGTCCATTCATTGGTTTCTGGAGCGCTCATGATGCTGCGACTTTCCGTGGCTGTCTGGCCGTACCCGGGGGCGGATTGAGTACTCTGGCACGACTGGAGTTGATGAGAAGTAGCCGGGTGACCGTACTGTTCTGTACCCCCAGCTACGCATTGCACCTCGCGGAAGTCGGAAGCGATCACCAACTCGACGTGGCATCTCTGGATATCCGTCGCATCATTGTCGCAGGCGAACCCGGGGGATCCATCTCAAACATCCGCCAGCGCATCGAAAACCTCTGGGACGCGGAGTTGATTGATCACGGTGGGGCAACCGAAGTGGGACCCTGGGGATATTCTGACGGGGCCCGAAAAGGACTCTATGTTAACGAAGCAGATTTCATTGCCGAATTCTTATCCGTTGAAAACGGACGACATGCTATTGAAGGCGAACTTTCGGAATTGGTCCTGACAACCCTCGGCCGAACTGGCAGTCCCGTGCTGCGTTATCGCACGGGCGATCTGGTCCGACCCAGATGGTCCTCTGATGATAACTGTCGCTTCGTGCTGCTGGAGGAAGGCATTCTTGGTCGAGCGGACGACATGATGATCGTGCGAGGCGTGAATGTCTTTCCAAGTTCTGTGGAACAGATTCTTCACAGTTTTTCGGAAATCTCTGAGTATCGAATGACAGCCCGCAAGTCGGGTGAAATGGACTCTCTATCGGTGGAAATCGAAGACCGCCTGGAGTTGCCGGACCGCGTCGCCAAGGAACTGCAACTGCGATTGGGACTGAAAGTCGATGTGCGGTGCGTGCCTATCGGATCACTACCTCGCTTCGAAAGCAAAGGCAGACGGTTTCTCGATGAAAGATGAGAACGCAAAGCAGAGCAATCGACTGTGACCTGAAGTCCGGTCGTCCCACGCCCGCAAAAATACTGTCGGCCTACTTTTCTCGATCATCGAACGATTCATCTCGAATGCGCCGACACGCCTGCCGAGCAACTTCAAAAGCCGCGGCGGCCGTTTCTCGTTCGTGGTCTCGAATTTTCCCCTGCTTCATTTCCCAACATACATCGACCGTTTGTAGACACCATTCGGCGCTTCTGCGACTGGAGCGAATCGGTTGGTGATCGACTTCCACAAAAATTGGATTGGTATGTGAACTCGGGAAAATTCGTAACGCAACCCAACTGGAAATGTCAGGCGTATAGTTGAATTCCAGTTCGTGAACCTCGCCATCCGCCTCTATTTCCTGGCGACCTACCGCTTGCCCGTTGATAATCAACTCAACTGGCACCCTGCACGAGGGCTGCAAACCCGGCATGTCTTGGAAACGCCAGCAGACCGAAGATTTCTTGAAACGACCAAGCCGCGACACATTCTGGCAACGAAGAAAACCCTGTATACTGCGGTGAGATTTCGTGATTTCACTATCCTCACACCGAACGAATTGTATGCATCCCACACAACTTGAGTTGCTAGATGGAAAACGACTCCGAATCCAATGGAGCAGCGGCGAGCAGCGTGAATACTCGGCCCACGAGTTGCGTGAAAACTGCCCCTGCGCGACTTGCCGGGAAAAGAGACAGAATAAAAGCAACGAGTCAGCGTCCCTGTTGCCAGTTCTCTCACCCGAGGAAACCTTGCCGCTTACCATTTCGGCGATGAACCCGATGGGAAACTACGCGTACAACATTGAATTCAGTGACGGGCACAATACCGGCATCTACTCCATCGAATTCCTGCATTCGCTGGGAAACACGATCGACTGAGACCATCAAGTCAAAATCCAAAGGAACAAGGTCACCCACAGCGAGTGATCCGTTGCATCTCATCGGGTGTTCGCCGCCTGCAACATGATCGTTGACTTCGAGTTTCACCGCATCCAGCATCCGAAACGCCAAAGCGTGCCGGTCCAGGGCAGTGGTGGACGTACGGAATCCTGACGGGAAACGGCGCAATGGGTCTACAGAGACAGAGCCCTAGGGTTCCGGATTTTCTTTTTCAAGGCCTTTTTGAAGACCACGTAGGGAGTCGATGTCGGTTCCCGCCTCGACGGCGTCCTTGGTTTTGATGACATCGGCTCGGGCAAGATGGATCTTTTTGAAGACATCTTCCGAGATAATGTAGTACCAATCCGAAAAACGATCGTTCAACTCGTTGATCTTTTGCTCGGCCTTTTCGCGTTTCTCCTGCAATTCGTCTTTTTCACGTTCTTCTTCCGTGTTTTCCGTGCTCTCTTCAGCCCCGCCCGCCTCTGCTTCACTCTCGCTTGTGGCAGACTCTGGATCCGGCGTCTCTTGGACAGCGGGAAACATATCATCACGCAAACGTGCCATAACGAATAAATAACGATTCAAGTCCGTCGACTCAGCAGTGTTATCTTCCAGACCGGCCACTCGTCCAAACCGCAACACATATTCGACACCATCTTCCGTCCGTACAGAGACCTCCCCGTCACTGCACAACAGGTCAAGTTGTCCTGTCTGCTCCAAATCGACGGGATAGAATCCTTTATCAAAGAGCGATGACAGCCCGTCGCCATCCTTCATGAAATCTTGTTCGGCTCGCAAATCCCCGCCCAAACCTTTCGGTTTGCGATCGACATCGACAATCTTCAGATCATCGAAAGCATTTTTCATGTCGTTTAATCTGTCGGTGTTCAATTCTTCATCTTCGAGGAGTTCGGTGGGACGTAATTCCTCAGCACGATACTCAAGTAACTCGTCCAATTTCCAATCCGAATTGTTTTCCAGCGAAACTTGCATCCCCATTCGTTGGTCATAGCTACTGATCACAGGTCCATTCAATGTCAGAGCGGTATCGACCGAGTAGTCCTTGATCACCACCTGCTTGATATCCCAGGTGTTCATATCCAGCAAATCGGTCTCGATCCAATCCTCGAATTTCGTAGACAAGCGGCCAGGGTCGATACTCACCACATAAACCCGGTCCTGAGAAGGCCTCCGTACGAATCGCTGACCCTCGGCACCTTTGACCTGTTTGCCAACTACCAAATGAGCCAGATTCCTGCCCTTGCTGTCTTGCATCACGATCAACGTCCCAATTCCCTTGTCACCTGCACTGATTTTTTCGGGATCGGGTTCCACAACACCAAACAGAGAATGTTCGCTTGCCAAGTCGGTTGCGATTCCCAAGATTTCCAAATCAGTGAGAATGGTCGCAGCATCACGAACCTGATTCTCAGCATCCGCCGGATAGTTTTTATGAGACGGAATGCTCCACACACCGGCAATTTTGGAGACTTTAAACTGATCGATCTCTGCCAGGTCCTCGTTGTGACGTACAACCTCAAGACTCTTGGCGGACAAAGGATCCTGAAAATCTTCAAACATGAACGAACCAATTTCATCGTCCGATGGATTTCCGAAAGGTTCGGTGCGATTGAAAATCGAAGCCGAAGCTAAGATCGCAGCTACGACAACGGTGATTCCCGTTTTGGTTATGTCGGTCATGGTCAATTACCTTGCCTGATAGGCTACAGAATTTTTTTGGCGGGGTTAAGGAGTTTCAATCAGCAACGTTTACTACCTGAGTCTTTCTCTCGATACCCCTTCGCGCTCTCTCAGTCGACGACGAATGAACACCAGGCAACCGACGAGCAAAGGAGGAATCGGAGGCAACGCCGCTGCGTAAAATTTAAATCGATTTTGAACCTCACGTGTTTTCAGTTCCAGTTGGCGTTCAATGTCTTCCAGTTTCCGATTGCGTTCCATCTTCAGGCTTTCAATCTCTGCATCCCTGCGGCGTTCTTCCACTTGCTGTCGAATGGCCAAACGAATCTGTGCCGCCTTGAGATCACTGCTCTTTCCGGTCTCTCGAATCTTGTCGATTTCCTCATTGATCGTCGCCAGATGCTTCTTCATCTCACTTTCCGCTGCTTGCTCAGCCATTCCATAATCCACCTCATAGGAAGCAATCTCCCTTTCGGCATCCTCCCGCGCCTCGGCAGTGAGCGAATAGATTTTCTTCAACGTACTATGCCTGGTTTGCCGCTTCCGAATTTCGGTGAACCGGTCGTCACCCGCCAAGACATCAAGCACATTCAACACAAAGGTCACATTGTCAAACTGAAACTCAACTTCCTCATCCGGTTGAGCACGCAATTCCAGAAACGCCGAACTTAACAGGTCAACGTCTGACACATAGACGACGTTAATTCGCGAGGGCCCCTCTTCTTGGTCCGCTGCTTCTTCACTGTCAGCAGTCGCTTGGCCGACTTGCTCTTGACCACTCCCCTCATCCTCAGCAGCCTCTTGTTCAGCCACCTCCGACTCCTCTTCCGTGTCCGCCTGCCCCTCGTCTTCCATTTCTTCCTCACTGGGCTGAATACGGGCAGCCAGGACATAGCGATTATTCGTCGGCACCTCAGCCCAACGTTGCATGCGCGGATCTCCCCCAGGATTTCGTAAATCCTGAGTCTTGATGTAACCGGTGTAACTACCCGTGGTCACCAGGGGCATGAATTTCAGATCCGAATCATTCTTTTCATGGGTAATGGCGCCGGGAAACAAAAACAGCAATTGTTGCAAACCGGAGGAAATCTTGTTGTCAGGATTCAAAGAGTCCTCAGCACCCGGAGCGTCCGGTCCCACAAACACAAACTGCTTGGTGAAGTTTCGGAAACTTCGTGTTTTGGGATAGGGATTGTAGTCCTGCCAAACCACATAGACATCCTTTCCAGCACCCGATAACTGGTCCTCGCCTTTCATCGAAATCCCCAGCATTTTCCAGAGCCTGGTGATATCCCCCTTGGGCTCGGGTGGCTGACCTCCGCCAAACATTCCCCCTTGAGGCCGGCGTGGATCGCTGGTGCCCGGTGGCTGACTGCTCAAGGCGACAGGCATCGGATCCTCAAAAATTGCTGTGGGTACACCCTGGTCGATGGCGTCCATCAAGTTTTCAAGTTGTGGTGGAGTGAGTGACGAAGGCTGCACCGCCAGTAACACGTCGTAGGTCTCGACAATCGGATTGGTGGGATCAACCTGAACCACGTCATATTGCTTCTCAAGTTCTTCGATAATCAGTTGTTTCGGAACCTGGCGGGGCATCCCCATCCCCATTTGAAACCCCCCGAACAAGTCGGCATCCGTCTTCACTACGCCAATCTTCTGGCGATCCTGTTCGGCCACCGTGCAGATGGAGCGAATCATCTCGTACTCGACAGGAATCCCACGATCGACAAATGGAACAACCACCTTTTCCAGTCCGCAACGAAACACGGCTCCCAGAAATATTTCTTTTTGGGCAATGGAGTCTCGCTCCCGAACGACTACCATGCGGGGTTCAATTCCGTACTGTTCTTTGGCCCGTACCGCTTCCGGACTCGAATTCTGCAGTCCATCATAGATGCTGATGTTGACATTCTTGCCCCCAAAGGCCTTCAGCTCGTTCAGCATGGAAATGATGTCAGCCTTCGTCTTCACATACTGCTTCGGCAACGATTCGCTGATGAACGCCTCGACGTAGATCTGTCGCCCTTCCGAACTCAGATCGCTTAGCAACTGCTTGGTGTCTTTGGATAATGAACCGATCTTTCCGACGGTCATGTCCCTTCGCAAACCGTTGTAGTTCGCAAACAAAACGTTGATGCTCATCGCTATCACGACCAGGCCCAACCCTCGCACAATATAGTGTCCCAACAGTGAACTACCGTCACGTCCGCCCAGCCAATGTCGACTACCTATCAGAACAATACTCAAGTAAATACCAATGACCACAATCATCAAAAAGTAGACAACCGCACCCAGACTGATGACGCCACGGAAAAATTCTTCTGATTGGGTGAAGTAACTCCACCGCGAAATCGACATCGCAATCGAGCTCGAAGGAATAATCGTATCGGCCCACATTGAAGCCACTAACGGAATATTAAAGAGTGCCCCGAGGATGAATCCGACTGTCAGGTTTTTCGTCAGAAAGGATGCCACCATGCCTACCGCCAGCATCGCCAATCCGATCATCCAGTAGCCAAAGTAGGTAGTGACAAACAGACCCATGTCCATTTCACCGAGCGTCAAAGAATTCAAAACTGCAAAGTTGGTGAGCTGCGAAAAAAGCAGAGAAGCCGTGAATATCGCAACCGCGGCCAGATATTTCCCTATCACAATGTCAAAGTCGCCGGCGGGAATAGTCAGCAACAATTCATCGGTTCCCTGACGCCGTTCTTCCGCCCAAATACTCATCGTGATCGCTGCAATAAAGACCAGCATGATCGGAGGCAGATATAAATTCAGCTGGTCCAGGGTCGCCAGATTCGACTGGAAAAAATCGTGCGGCCAAAAGGCAGCCAAGGAAGTGAGCAACACGAACAGGCAAAGAAACACATAGCCCGTTGGATTGCTGAAATAGGCCAAAAAATTGCGCTTTAACACCGCATAAGCCGCGTGCTTCGCCTTGGCAAACGGCAGCGCCGCCAACAAAAACAAAGCAACGACTATCAAGTCAAAAAGTATGAGCCACAATGTCTGGATCTCAGTGGATAACGTCATTCTAATTCTCCGTTTTGGAACTTCGCTCTACTGAGCAAGCTCGGTTCGCATAATTGAGCATCCTGAAATCCCCTCCTGGTAGCGATTTGCACGTCAGCACCTATGCTCCACTGGACGTTAACTGTTGAAAGGCATCATTGAGACCTGCCCCACGTTGGCCCAGATCGTCAACGCTCCCGTCAAACACAAGCCTGCCCTCGTCAATCAATATCACGCGACTCGCCATCGCCTCGACTTCCTGCAAGATGTGCGTCGATAGCAAAATCGTCTTTTCCTCGCCCAGACGACGCATTGTCTCCCGAACTTCCTGAATCTGATTGGGATCCAAACCCGCAGTGGGTTCATCGAGGATCAACACGTCCGGTTCGTGCAACAATGCCTGCGCCATTCCCAGTCGCTGGCGAAACCCTTTCGACAACTTGCTGATGCTCTTGTGAACCACGCTGCTCAAAGCACACAGGTCAATGACCGCTTCCAGACGTTCCGCCTTGTAATCACCTTGCATCCCGCGCGCGTCGGCAAAGAACTCCAAAAAAGTGAGAGGTGTCATATCAGGATAAAGAGGACCGTTCTCCGGCAAATACCCAAGTCGTGCCGAACCGGCTAATCGATCCGTCGACATGTTGTGGCCACCGACCCAGGCAACGCCAGTCGAAGGAGCCAAATATCCGGTGAGCAACTTCATCGTCGTGCTTTTCCCCGCTCCGTTGGGCCCGAGAAAAGCCACCACTTCACCCTGGTGAACCTTGAAGGAAACGTCGCGACAAGCCGTGAAGACACCGTAAAACTTGGAGAGGCGGTCCGCCTCGATCATCGGCATACCACCAGACTCGGGCTTTCCATTATCAGTTTTGTCGAGATTCTCATCGGATTGGTCGGAATGATCGTCCTGCATGGGAGGCACCATCTGTCTTAAATGTCCTGTGGGAAATAGGTTGTAAACGCAATCGTTGCATGTCTGCTGCAAAAGTTTAGAAAACCACCATCGCTTAATTCTCAGTAACGGTTCATAAATGTTGAGATATGCCTACCAGCCTTCTGGTCCCGCTTGCCCAACGGGTACTCGTGAGGCTGAATAAACAATTTTCACACTGCTCGACTTGGTCAGCATTACCAATAGACGGACACATGTGGGTGGGTGTTCAACCTGGCATG